>Ga0163153_10000033_pt1 | contig 224139 bp, 233 predicted proteins | sample OliLakLV19MP6IB1_FD_148629 | JGI IMG/M metagenome (GOLD analysis project Ga0163153, IMG submission 148629) | Freshwater microbial mat bacterial communities from Lake Vanda, McMurdo Dry Valleys, Antarctica - Oligotrophic Lake LV.19.MP6.IB-1 | ecosystem: Environmental > Aquatic > Freshwater >... | reverse complement strand
GAAATAGTGAAGGAAACTCGTCGTTTCCACAATGGCGGCAAATTGCGTCCCGTTCGAATCCATCATCGTCCTCCGATTGCGACTCAGTGGATGACAACAGATTCAGCACTGCAGTCCTTTGTCACGAACATCTTCACCCGATTGCCCTGCTGTTTCGACTGGCCAGCCTTGCCTGCGAACCCTATATAGCGCGGCTATGGGTGTCTGCTTTTTCAAGATGAATGGACTTGGCAACGATTTTGTCGTTGTCGATGCGCGCGCGCGAAAGGTTTCCTTTTCGGCCGAAGCGGCGCGGCGGATCGGCGACCGCCATCGGGGCGTTGGCTTCGATCAGCTGCTTTCCATTGAGCCGTCGAGCGGCGCCGGTGATGTGTCGATGCGCATCTGGAACCCGGACGGCAGCCTTGCCGAGGCTTGCGGGAACGGCACGCGCTGTGTCGCCGATCTGCTGTTGAGCGAGATGGGCAAATCCGTCATCAAAATTTCGACATCCGGTGGCTTGCTTTCATGCTCGCGCGGGGCCGACGGGCGGGTGAGCGTCGATATGGGCGAGCCCAAGCTTGAGTGGCAGGATATTCCGCTCGCCGAGCGGATGGACACGCGGGTGCTGGACATCGAAGTCGGGCCGATTGGCGCGCCGGTTCTGGTGGGCCCTTCAGCGGTCAACATGGGTAACCCGCATTGCATTTTCTTCGTGGAGAACGCCGAGGCGCACGATCTGAAGAAGATCGGGCCGATGATCGAGCATCATCCCCTGTTTCCAGAGCGGGCGAATATCAGCCTGGCGCAAGTCAAGAGCAAGAGCGAGGTGCGGCTGCGCGTTTGGGAGCGCGGAGCGGGGCTGACGCTGGCGTGCGGGTCGGCAGCGTGCGCTGCGGCGGTGGCGGGGGCGCGCAAGCGGCTCACTGATCGCACGGTGCGCGTGGTGCTGGACGGCGGGGCACTCGACATCGAGTGGCGCGCCGACAATCACGTCGTGATGACAGGGCCGAGCGAGTTGAATTTCACGGGCGAACTCAGCGACCGGTATTTCGCATGAGCGTCGAGGTCGTAACCTTGGGCTGCCGGCTCAATATCTATGAGTCTGAAGTGATCCGCGCCAAGGCGCGTGAGGCCGGGCTGACGAACGCTGTCATTGTCAACACCTGCGCGGTTACGAGTGAGGCGGTGCGCCAGGCGCGTCAGCAGATTCGCCGAGTGCGCAAGGAAAACCCTGACGCGCGGATTATCGTGACGGGCTGCGCGGCGCAGACCGAGACCGAGACCTTCGCGCGCATGCCCGAGGTCGATCAGGTTTTGGGCAACGCCGACAAGCTAGAAGCGCGCGCCTATGCGTTTGATGCGCTGAGTGAACGGGTCAAGGTCAACGACATCATGTCGGTGCGCGAGACGGCGGCGCATCTGATTGAAGGTTTCGAAGACCGCACGCGGGCCTTCGTGCAGGTGCAGAATGGTTGCGACCATCGCTGCACCTTCTGCATTATTCCCTACGGCCGCGGGCCGTCGCGCAGCGTGCCAGCCGGTGCTGTGGTCGACAACATACGCCGCCTGGTTGACCAGGGCGTGCACGAGGTCGTGCTGACCGGTGTCGATATTACAGCTTACGGTGCGGATTTGCCGGGGCGGCCGGCGCTGGGGCGGCTGGTCGAGCAGATCCTGACGCTGGTGCCGGGGCTGGCGCGGCTTCGCTTGTCCTCGCTCGACGTTTCCGAATGCGACGAGCAGTTGATCGACCTGGCGGCGAACGAGGCGCGGATTATGCCGCATCTGCACCTGTCGCTGCAGGCCGGACACGATATGATCTTGAAGCGGATGAAGCGGCGTCACACGACGGCGCAGGCGGTGGCGTTCTGCGAGCGCTTGCGGGCACGGCGGCCCGAGATCGTGTTTGGCGCGGATTTCATCGCCGGATTTCCGACGGAAACCGATGCGATGTTCGAAGCGACGCTTGATCATGTGAGGGCCTGTGGCTTGACCTATTTGCATGTGTTTCCGTTTTCGGCGCGAGAGCGCACGCCGGCAGCGCGCATGCCGCAATTGCCGGGCGCTATCGTCAAGGCGCGTGCGGCACGCTTGCGCGCGGTGGGGGCGGCAGCACTGGCTGCACATCTGTCGTCGTTGAAGGGGCAAGAGATCGAGCTTCTGATCGAGCGGAATTCGATCGCGCGCAGCCCGACCTTTGCGCCGGTGAAGCTGTCGCGCGCGCATGCCTGGGGTACGTTGGTGCGCGCCGTGGTGACCGGCTCCGATGCGCGCTTTGCCTATGCCGAGGCTGCGTAATGACGGAAAAACCCGGATTCTTCGCGCGCCTGAAGGCGGGGCTTTCGCGCAGCACGCAATCGCTGACGCAAGGGATTACACGCGTCTTCACGCGCAAGACGCTGGATCAAGCAGCGCTCGACGCACTCGAGGAATTGCTGATCGGCGCCGATATGGGGGCGAAGGTTGCCGCCGATGTGGTGGCTGAGATCAAGCGCACGCGATTCAATTCCGATGTGAGTGACGAGGAAATTCGCGGCGTGCTGGCCGAAGAAGTCGTCAAGATTTTGCGCCGGGTTGCCAAGCCTTTGACCATACGGCCAGAATTGAAGCCGCATGTCATTCTGGTGGCGGGTGTCAATGGCTCGGGCAAGACGACGACAATTGGAAAACTGGCACAGAAATATCGCGGCGAAGGTTTGAAAGTGATGCTGGCGGCCGGCGACACATTTCGCGCGGCGGCGGTCGAGCAGCTGAAGATTTGGGGTGAACGGACAGGCGCACCGGTCGTTGCCAAGGAGATCGGCGCGGATGCTGCGGGGCTTGCGTTCGAGGCGTTCGAACGGGCACGCGCAGAGAGCTTCGACGTGCTGCTGATCGACACAGCCGGGCGGCTGCAAAACAAGACCGCGTTGATGGCTGAACTGGAAAAGATGGTGCGGGTGTTAAAGAAGTTGGACCCGGATGTGCCGCACAGCGCGATTTTGGTGCTGGATGCGACGACGGGGCAAAACGCGGTGGCGCAGGCCGAAGTGTTCCGCGCGGCGGCCAAGATCACGGGGCTGGTTATGACCAAGCTCGACGGCACGGCGCGCGGCGGGATTTTGGTTTCGATTGCCGAGAAATTCGATCTGCCCGTTCACTATATCGGCGTAGGCGAGACGGCCGAAGATCTGCAGCCCTTTGACGCAGAGAGCTTTGCCCGGGCACTCGTGGGCGTTGAGGCATGAGCGCTGGGGCATTACACTCGCGAAAACGTGACGGATTGACGTTTTCGGTTCTGGCCCCGTTCATCGCTTCGCGGCTATGGTGCTGCGCATCATGCACCCGCTTATAAAACTGGCGCTCGATCTCGGGCCACTCATCGCTTTTTTCGGCAGCTACTACGCCTGGGGTATCTATCCGGCGACGGGCGTATTCATGGCGGCGTCATTGAGTGCTGCTGCGGCCTCGTATGCCCTGGTTCGAAAAATTTCGCCGTTGCTGATATTCAGCGTTGTCGTGGTGACGATTTTCGGCGGACTGACGCTGTGGCTTGAAGATGAGACGTTCATCAAACTGAAGCCGACAATTTATTACACCACAGTGTCGGCGATACTCCTGGGCGGGCTTGCTTTCGGGCGGTTGATCATTAAGGACGTGATGGACCTGGCGATGCCGTTGACAGACGAGGGTTGGCGCAAGCTCACGATCAGGATTGCCATCTTCTACGTGTGTATGGCGGTGTTAAATGAGATCGCCTGGCGCAACACGACGACCGAAACGTGGGTCTGGCTGAAGGTGTGGGGGTTCATCCCGCTCACCATCGTTTTCTTTCTGGCGCAAACGCCGCTTTTTATGCGCTATGAAGTGAAGGCGCCAGAGGATGATGCTTCAAAGGCGTCTTAAGGGCTTGCGGTCAGCGTCGCCAAATCTAGCGGCAGCGCGACAAGACTGCCGTCACCGCTGTGCACCGGCGCGGCATCAAGAGGACGCGTAGAGGTCAAGGCGCTGGCTTCTTCTGCATCGGGCAAGGCGGAGCGTTCAAACAGTGTGATTTTTGCCGGGGCCTTTGGATCGAAGGTGATTTCGATTGCGACGTCGCGGACACCCAGGCCGAAGAGGCGTGCGAACGCCGGGGTGGCGGCGCCAAGTTGTTTCGAATCGAACACGTCCTGGCCTTCGATACGAAGTGACTGCAGGCCAGAGCCGGGGGCAACGGCCAGCCCCATGACAAAGCCGCCGCGCCCGCTGCGCAACGTGCCCGTCAAAACGGTGAGGGCGCCGCGTGTTGCGATGTTGGTGACCGTCAGTGTGGGCGCCGGCAGGCCCAGATTGGTTGCCGGTTTGAACCGGCCCTTTCCTTTGAGGAGGCCGAGTTGGAGGAACTCTTCGTCTGCGTCCGGGAATCCCGCCGCTTTGAGGAACGCTTCATCCGGCGGCAAGTCCGACGGGATCAACCAGCGCGGTCCCTTTGCGGCCCGGTCGTCGTAGTAGATGACATTGAGAGGACGCGGATGGTCTGGTGAATATGCAGGCGCGCGCAGGGCAATGATCGAAGCAACTGCCACTATGAGCGAGCAGATCAATATCGCCGGCGTGTTTGACCGCTGCGCGCTGGATGCGAAAATGGGGCTAAGTGCCAGCGCGAAGGGTGCTAGGGCCAACAGCTTGAAGTGACTGGCGTTAAAGCCGAGGACGGCTTCCAGTGCCAGGAAGTGAGCGAGCCAAAAGAAGGCGGCGGCAGCGAAACCTGCGGCGGAGGTGAACACCAGTTCAGCGTTCGGGCGGAAATATGTTTCGGTCCACCCCATGAGTGCGACAATCAATGCGGGCCACACCAGCGCGTATGAGGCCCCCGGCAAAAACGCGGCGCAAGCGACGGCCAAGACACAGAGCACGAGCCAATTCACGAGCAGGCTGGCGCGTCTGTTGATCAACATTGCTACGAGGCCTGCGACCAAGATCGCCGCGGCTGCGAGTGCGATGCGCGCGGGCCACGGCGCTGGATGATCAAGAGGATGGACGCCCGGCCATACGCCCAACGGATAGGATAGCGCCCACCCCAGGGCGAAGAGGCCGGCGACAGTGCCAACAACCCCGAGCAAGGACCACGCGACGGCGCGCCACGGGAGCGCCGCGCGATGGGCGACGATCAAGCCGATGATCCCCAAGAGTGCTGCGAGCGCTGCAGGTAAATTGAACGCCGCTGGCCAGACGGCCATGGTTTGACCAAAGATATCGAAGTAGCTGGCGTCTGTTTCGGCTTTCAAAGTGGCGAGGTCGACGTCCACTAATTTTGTCATCAAGGCAAAAGTGTTGTCGCCATGATGCTGCAGCGAATTCTTGTCGAGATGGGCGAGGTCGTCGAGGCTGGAATGATAGCGCGACGCTGAGCCGATGATGGCAAAGTTGAAGCCGGTAAGGTTGTAGCGCTTGTAAATGCTGAAATCTGTGTCGTTGGGTAAAAGTTTGTAGATTTCATAGGCGAGCGAATTCGAAACCGGTTGAGCAACCGTGTTTGCGAAAAGATCAATCAGGCGGGCGTTGCCCGTGCCGGTTTCGAACATGATGCTGGGTCCCGAGGCCCCGCGTGCTTCGACATTCACAACGAGGCCGACCTGTTTCATCAACGGGTGATGTTCGGCGAAGGCAAGCGCGCCGCGCAGGCCGGTTTCCTCGCTGTCGGCAATCAGGATGATCACGTCGTTGCGGGCAGGCGGCTTGATTGCCAAGTGGCGCGCCAGTTCAAGCATGACGGCGACGCCCGCGCCGTCATCGGCGACACCCGGTCCAGCGGGCACGCTGTCGTAGTGAGCGGTAGCGAGGATCGCTTTGCCGGCCCCCGTGCCTTTGTGCACAGCGATGATGTTTTCGACTGTCGAGCAACCGGCGCCGCGATCAGGCGGTGAGCATTGAAATGCCGATTGGATTTCGGGGGTGTAACCGGCGGCGGTCAGTTCGGCCATGATGCGATCGCGCACGACAGCGTTTTCGGGTGAGCCCGTAGGGTGGGGACGCTGCTCGGCCAGTAGGCGCGAGAGGGTTGCAAACGCGCGCTCCGACGAGAAGCCGGTGTTCGAGGGTTGCGTTGGGGCAATGAGCTGCGCCTGCCACGCGATCAAGAGCAACGCGGTCAGTGCGGCTACAGCGAACAGTTTTGCGAGCGATGCCATATGCGTCCCCTGTTGTGGTACTGTTTGGCTAGCGCGTTTCCTGGCCGGGCGCACTAGGGATTTGCATCCGCTTGAGATCGACACGCCGGGGCGTAATAAAACCGGGCCTGAAGCCCATAGAGGATGCGATGGTGCAGACGCAATCGATTGTAACCGGGACCGCCTCGCATCCTATGAACACCTCATTCACTGACGACTACCGCCAAGCGCGCGAGCGCTTCGTGTACGCTGCGCACGCGGTGGGCGCGCACGTGGAGTCCGTCATTCATCCCACGCTCCGCGCGCCGGATGGCAGCGACCTCGCCATCGATCTCGCCTGGCGCGGACCCGTGGATGCGCCGCGCGTCTTGCTCGTCACCTCTGGCATGCATGGCTTCGAAGGTCCCGCCGGTTCAGCCGTGCAAAGCGCCTGGCTTGAAAACGCGTCCAAAAGCCCGAAGCCGGGCACCGCTATCTTGATGGTGCATGCGCTGAACCCGTGGGGCTTCGCCTGGGTCAGCCGCCTCACAGAAAACAATGTCGATCTCAACCGCAACTTCGTCGATTGGAACGCGCCGCCGCCCGCCAATCCGCTCTATGCACACGTGCGCGATCTCATCCGCGTGCCCGACATGTCGCTCGAAACCCTGGCGCACCTTCTCGGCGCCCAGCAACTTCTGACGGCCGAACTTGGGCCCGCGGCGATGCAGGTTGCGGTCGATTTCGGACAGTACGACGACGAGGGTGGCATTTCCTTCGGCGGCATGGGCCCCGAATTCGGCCACCGTGTGGTGCGCGACCGCGTTGTGCCCAAGCTCGCGCACGCCAAACACATAGGTGTCGTCGATTGGCACACTGGCGTCGGCGCCTTCGGCGAAATCGCCGTGCTGCCGATCGACGGACCGGGTAGCGCCAACGCCAAGCGCCTGGCCGCGTGGTGGGGCGAAGACCTGGTCGAACGCTGGAAGCGCTCTCCGCTCGAAGAAGCGATTGCGCAAGACCCAAAGCTGAGCGCGATGCCGCAACTCAAGACCGGTCAGATGAAACAAGCCCTCGCGCGCTGGTTGCCCCACGCGGAAATGACCGGCGCCGTCGTCGAATTCGGCACCGAGCGCGATGGCGCCCTGCCCGACCTTGTCTACGTCACGCTTTACGAGCGCTGGCTGCGCTTTGTCGATCGCTCCGACCGCATGGCGGACGCACACGCCCGCTTCCGCGCGATGGCGCGCAAGTGCTTCGTGCCCGACGATGGCCCGTGGCGCGCCCTTGTGCTCAGCGAAGGACCGAAACTGATCGACCTGGCGCTGGAAGGCCTCGCGCGCTGATCGTCCGCCCTTGTCTTGGCGCCGGGATGCCCCGATAACGGACGCCAGCAAAGAGGAAAGCAACCATGTCTCTGCCCGAGAAAGGCCGTCCCATCGGCGAGGTTATCGTGGAGTTGGAAGCCAAGCGCGCGCACGACGTGCGTTGGCAGGATGGGCGCACCTTCGGCATGGTCTATGACGGTGGCCCGTCGGTGCACGAAGTGTCCGAACGCGCCGCAAAACTTTACCTGCACGAAAACGCGCTCAACACGAAGGCCTTCCCCTCGCTCGGCGCCATCCAGGCCGAAGTCGTGCGCTGGACGGCGGACTTGCTGCACGGACCGCAAAGTGCGGCTGGCTTCATGACCAGCGGCGGCACCGAGTCCATTCTCTGCGCCGTGCTCGCCGCGCGCGAACGCGGCCGCAAGGAACGCGGCATCGCGGCTGCCCACATGATCGTGGCCGAAAGCGCGCACGCCGCTTTTCACAAGGCCGCCCACATCTACGACATCAAGCTCACGAAAACCAAGGTGCGCGCCGACTGGACGGCGGACACGAACGCTATGGCGAACGCCGTCACGTCCAACACGGTCCTCATTGTCGGTTCCGCGCCGCAATATCCGCAAGGCGTGATCGACGACATTCCGGCGATCGCGGCACTCGCCCGCGCCGCGAATGCGAACTGCCATGTCGACGCCTGCATGGGCGGTTTCGTGTTGCCCTTCGTGGAGAAATTGGGCCGCCCCGTGCCGCCCTGGGATTTCCGCGTCGATGGGGTGACCTCGATCTCGGCCGACATTCACAAGCTGGGTTACGCGCCCAAGGGAGCTTCGGTCGTGCTCTATCGCGACAAGAATTTGCGCGCCTATCAGACGTTTGTCTTCGACGATTGGCTTGGCGGCTTTTATGCCTCGCCCAATTTGCAAGGCACGCGCTCGGGCCTGCCGATGGCAACCGCTTGGGCCGTGATGCAGCATTTGGGGATCGAGGGCTATCTGCGGCTGACCGCCGCGACGTTGCGCAACGCCGACCAACTGCGCGCAGGTGTCGCCGCCATCGACGGACTCCGCGTGCTCGGCGCCGGCACGTATCACCTGGTCGCGATGGCCGCCGACCCCGCCTCAACGCGCCGCGTCGACATGTTCGCGCTCGGTGACGCGTTGCTCAAACGCGGCTGGTTCCACGACCGCCAGACACCGCCGGATTCTCTGCACTCAACCATTAGCAACGGCAATACCGGCGCGATGGAGCCGTATTTGAAGGACTTGAACGAGTGCGTGATCGAAATCGCGGGCACGAGCGCCGCCGACCGCTCGACGAATTACGCGACGCTGGAGTGAGAGGTGGCGCGTAGCCGGGTGCGTCAACTTTTAATGCTGTTCACCACCAGGGTGTATGCGTAGGTCAATCGCCGGTTTTCTGCGAATAAGGGCATAGACTGCGAACAAGGCAGCCCGGGCATTTAGGTTTTCGGGCTGTGCAAGTGTAGCGGCCGTGGAGGATCAGCCAATGGTGGGCGTGCTGCTTGAAGCGTGTTGGGATGATTTTTTCCAGGTCGTCTTCGACGACGCGTGGAGTTTTGCCGTTTGACAGACCCAAGCGGTGGGCGACGCGGAAGACGTGCGTATCGACGGCGATTGTGGGCACCCCGAAGGCCATGTTCATGACCACGTTTGCGGTTTTGCGGCCTACGCCTGGCAGCGCTTCGAGGGCGTCGCGGTTGTTTGGAACCTCGGCACCGTGGGTTTCGATCAAAAGCCGTGAGAGCGCGATGACATTTTTCGCCTTGCCCCTGAAGAGGCCGATCGTCTTGATGTGTTCGGTCAGGCCCGCTTCTCCCAGTTTCACCATTTGGGCGGGGGTGGTGACGGTTTGGAACAGTTTCGCGGTTGCTTTGTTGACGCCCTTGTCGGTGGCCTGGGCGGACAGAACTACGGCCACGAGCAATGTGTAAGGGTTGACGTGTTCGAGTTCGCCCTTGGGTTCCGGGTTGGCTTTGGCCAGAGTTTCGAAGATGGCGGTGATTTTTTCGGGTTTGGTCACCCAAGATCAATGGCAAAGTGCCAGTGGATTGCCAAGCAGCGCTGGAAGGATTGTCCCCGCTTTGCTATGGTCGGCGATGGCTTGCAAAGACGAACTGCTCATTCTCTGCGCCCGGATTGGCTACAATCCTTGAGGCGCGCCGGTGCCGCAAGAGCGGCAGCTGCGTCTTTCACGTCTTAATTTCTTCGAGAGCGATTTTCATGTCCAGGAAAGCTGCAACACACAATCAGACCAAGCATTGGCAGGCGCTTGACGCCGCGCATCACATTCATCCGTTTACTGAAACGAAGGCGCTGAACGCCAAAGGCGTGCGTGTCATCACCAAAGCCGACGGCATTTATATTTGGGATTCCGAAGGCAACCGGCTGATTGATGGGATGTCGGGCTTGTGGTGCGTCAATGTTGGCTATGGCCGCCAAGAGCTTGCCGATGCCGCGCGCGACGCCATGCAGCAGCTCCCGTACTACAACAACTTTTTTCAGACGACGAACCCTCATGCGACCGAGCTGGCCGCCAAACTCGCCGGACTTTTGCCCAAGGGGCTCGACAGGATTTTCTTCGCAAATTCCGGTTCGGAAGCCAACGACACGGCGTTGAAGCTGATCCGCTATTATTGGAACCTGCAGGGGAAGCCGCAGAAGAAAATTCATATCTCGCGTGAGTACGCCTACCACGGGGTAACGATGGCGGCGGCGTCACTTTCAGGCCTGACGCCTATGCACCCGCAGTTTGACCTGCCGTTGGCGGGGTTTGTCAAAGTGCCGACCGTTTATTGGTACGGATTCGGGGAAGGCAAAGATCCCGATGCTTACGGGCTGGAGGCCGCGCGCAAGCTTGAGGAGAAAATTCTGGAGCTGGGGGCGGACCGGGTGGCGTCGTTTTCGGCAGAGCCAGTGCACGGTGCAGGTGGGTTGATGTTTCCGCCCGATAGCTATTGGCCAGAGATTCAGCGCATTTGCAAAAAGTATGACGTGCTTTTGCATGTCGACGAGGTGATTACGGGTTTTGGGCGAACCGGGCAGTGGTTTGGGTCGCAAACCTTTGGGATATCACCGGATATCATGACCCTGGCGAAGGGTATTTCATCCGGGTATCAGCCGATTTCAGCGGTGGCGCTGGGGCAACGGGTGGGTTCGGCGCTAGCAGAGGCCAATGAGGAGCTTGTTCACGGCTTCACCTGGTCGGGGCATCCAGTCGCCTGTGCGGTGTCATTAAAGAATTTGGAGATCATAGAACGGGAAAATCTCGTCGGTCGCGTGCATGAGGACATTGGCCCCTACTTCCAGATGAAGATTCGTGAATTGGCTGCCCATCCGCTTGTGGGGGAAGTTCGTGGCATTGGTTTGCTCGGGGCCATTGAATTGGTGAAAGACAAGACGGCACGGGCGTTTTTTCCGAAAGAACTTGATGTGGGAACACAATGCAGGAATCACTGTTTTTCAAATGGTCTTGTGATGCGCGCCATTCGCGACACGATGGTGGTTGCACCTCCGTTTGTGGTCACACACGAGCAGGTTGATGAAATTGTCCGGCTCGCCTGGCGCTGTTTCGACCTGACGGTGAAAGACCTTGGGATACAAACGTCCTGAGTTGCAAACTGGCGTGGCTTGTTCCCCACGATGCCGGAATTAGTGTTGCTCAGACGACATAGTCATTAACAATGCGTAAGTCCTAAAAAAAAAGTTGCCGACTGTGACTTCTACGCATATAGTGATTCTTAGTTGGTCGATATGCCTTGGTTTCGCGTTGCCCCCCCCGCTAGCGAGACTGAGGTTGACCAACTAAGTGTCAGATAATCCCCTCCTGACACGTGGCGCGTTAAAGCGCGTTTTGGCCCCCGGTTGGACGCACAACCGGGGGCCTTTTAGTTTCTGGTTGCACTTGGCAGCCCCCACGCGCATTAACCAGCCCCATGCCCCCGATCCGTCTCGCCACTTGGAATATCAACTCTGTCCGTCTGCGCATTGAGCTTGTGGCCAAGCTGGCGCGCGAACAGAAGATTGATGTGCTATGTTTGCAGGAGACAAAGGTTGCCGATGCCCATTTCCCGCACAAAGACATCGGCAAAATGGGCTTTGAGCACATCGCGATCAACGGTCAGAAGGGCTATCACGGGGTTGCCATTCTTTCGCGGCTGCCGTTTTCGAAAGTCGATGCCAAGGCGTTTTGCGATAAGGGCGACGCGCGGCATTTGCGGGTGACACTGCCGGGCGAGATTGAGGTTCATAATTTCTATGTGCCGGCGGGCGGCGATATTCCCGACCCCGATGAGAGTGAAAAGTTCGCGCACAAGCTGCAGTTCCTGGACGAGATGGAGCAGTATTTCTCCAAAATGAAGTCAAAACGAACCGGGCGGCGCGTGGTCGTGGGCGATCTCAATGTCGCGCCGTTCGAACACGATGTGTGGAGCCATAAGCAGTTGCTCAACGTCGTCAGTCATACGCCGACGGAAACGGAGCGGATGGCGCGCGTCTATGCGGCGCACGACTGGATCGATGTGACGCGCTCGTTTGTTCCCAGGGATCAAAAGGCTTTCAGCTGGTGGAGCTATCGCAATCAGGACTGGAAGGTTTCAGATCGCGGGCGGCGGCTTGACCATGTTTGGGTGAGCCCGGCCCTTGATGGCGCGGTCAACAAGCACACGATCCTGAAGGCGGCCCGCGACTGGGAGCGGCCGTCGGACCATGTGCCAGTCATTGTTGAAATCGCCGCTTGAATTTCACTCCGCTTTTTTCAACTGTGAAATCGTGACTGTCGATGAGGCGGTGGCAATAAGTTTCCCGTTTGCGTCTTTCAAATCCGCTTCCAAAAAAAATCACAGTGCTGCCGCGGCGAACGGTGCGAGCCTCGGCGATCAACCGTGTTTCAGGTTTGCCCTGGGCGATATAGTTGACCTTCATTTCCAGCGTCGGGGTGATTTGACCCCATTCGATGGAGAGGCCTGCGGCCAACGATATGACATCGTCCATCATCGCCGCGGTCATGCCGCCATGAATGGCGCCGTAGCGGTTGGATAATGATTGGGTAGTGTTGTATGCCACCCGTACAAATCCTTGCGCTTTATCGACGTCCAGGATTTCTTGACCCAGTATGGCGGCAGCGGGTGCCTGCCGTTTCAAAATAGCCTGGATATTTGGCGGGTAGTTTTCCGGGTGGGTGCGGTCGATCGCCATTTTATTCGAGCCCTGCCGCGCGTAGTTTTGCGTGGGCTGCGGCAAGTTCTTTGTTGGCGTTATTGAGGCGGGCTGCCAACTCACGCATAATCTCGAGCGTCATTTGCGGCAAATCACGCAGCAACTGAAAAAATTGCTCCTTCTTGATCTTGAGCGTCTCCAGGGGTTCGGTTGCCGTCAAGGTCGCCGTTCTGGGCATTTCGCCCAGCAATGCCATTTCGCCAACGATGTTGTTGCTGCCGATGGATGCGACGACCACGTCGCCCTTGGGGGATGCGACTGAAACGGAAACCACCCCCGACAATATCAAGTAGGCCGAATCTCCCCGGTCGCCTTCGCGAAACAACACTGCCCCGGACGCGAAGGTCAGGCGCTCGCTGGTGAATGCCAACAACTTCAACTTGGATGTGTCGATGCTGGCGAACAGCGGAATTCGCCGCAGCAAATCCACTTCTGCGTGAATGCTCATTGTGCGGCCTCGTGCATGTCAGAGTTCCCGATATCGGATACCAGCCGGCCATGTTCGAACGTGAGTGTGCGATCGAAGCGTGAGGCCAAATCGTCTTTGGTCAGAATCCAAAGCGTTGCCCGGCCTTTGCGGTGGCGCAAAACGCGATCAACGATCTGGGTTTTCTGCTGATCGTCGAGATTGGCCAATGCTCCATTGACCACAAGAAAGTCCGGCTCCTTGATGACGGCGCGCGCGAGGCCAAGTTTTTGGCGCTGGCCCGTTGACAGGCGCTTACCGCCGGCGCCGCTGTTGAACGCAAGTCCGGCTTCTATTACCAAATCGCGAACATCCAGTTGATCGAGAATTTCCCGGATCAGCGCGTTGACACGGTCTTGCGCCTGAGCCACGCCGTAGGAAACCCTTCCAAGCAGAATGTTGTCCTGCAGGCTTGCGGAGGCGTTGAAGGCGTCTTCGTTATAGAATGAAATGCGCGATTTAAATCCGGCGGGCAAGGTCTGGGCAAACGTGCGGCGTGCGGCAAGCAACCGTTCACGGATTTCGGGTGTGACCAGACCCAGGCGGTGACGGGCTTCCACATAGCGCAGCGGCAAAACCGATAGCTTTGCCCTGTCGGCGTAAGTGAGGCTGGAACTCTTTGCGCGCTTCATGATCTGCTGAAATGTTGCAAGCTCGTTTGAAGGAATGAAGCTGAACTCGTCGAAGAAGGGATGGTCATCGGGAAGTTCATGGAACAATTCCAGCATCGTTTCAGCAATTGATAGCCCCATCGCCACAAGGTGCTGTTCCAGCCCCTCTTCGGCAACGATGCGCTGGAAGTGTGGTAATGCCGGCAGATTGTGGGGTTGGAGCAGCGGGTCGGAACTCGCGCCAAACAGAATATTTTCCGCGATCGACGCATTGCGGTTGTAGGCGTGCTCATCGAAACGCTCGACCAGAGGGCTGAGTTCAGGCTGCTCCAGCCTTCGATGCAGTTCCTGGCGTGCTTCGACTATGCGATCCGTGGCGGCCGTGTTTGTTTGCGGGTCCAGGCGCGATTGCAGTCCGAATTGGAAGACATCGTTTTCCAACCCCACCATCGCCAAAATTTCCACGATGCGGTCACGGATGACATTGGGGTCAGTGGTTCCAAAGGCGCTGTAGTCCAGCCAGTCTGCCGTGGAATCGAAGGGGGGGTTACCGGAGCGTTCGGCCTCTTTCATCTGACGCACGTGGTGCGCGTTGCTGCCCGGTCCGACATTGCGCGTCGCCAGCTTTAGTCCGTAGAGCAGATTTTGCTTCAGATCGGTTGGGAAGAAGTAAGTCTCTGGTCCCGCATAGGCAAAGCGGCGCCCGGAGACAATGTCAGGCATTGACAAGAGATCAAACTGGCCCGACTTGATACTGCCGGCCTTGAGCAACAGCTGGCGAGTAAACAAATGGCCCAACGCCTCTTTGCCGCTGCCCGATGGCCCGATGGCCGCGATTGACTTGTCGAGCGGCAGAGACAGTTCCAAATCGTCAAGAAGAACAAAGCCCGCGTCGTCGACGGCGGTCACGTTTTTAAGTTCAAATTGTTCCAACTGGTTGCGGGCGGCACCGGGTTGAGACGCTTGCGCCGGAGGTTCCATTCCGTCGGGCTGGAATTGCTCCATCACCTGATTGTATTTTATTTCGACGTCTTGGCGCTGGAGATCCCAGTCGATCAGTTCCTTGATGGGGCCTGGCAAATCCTTGTAGGCGATGATGACGGCGACGAGTTGGCCGACATCGAGCTGGTTGGTGATAACGAAGTAACCGCCAACCGCGTAGAATACGAAAGGCGTCAGCTGGGCTATGAAATTGTTCAGCGATTTGACGAAGTACTTTCTTTGATAAAGTTCAAAACGAATGTCAAATATGCGCGCCAACCGGCTGGCGATTTCGGCGCGTTCCCAATTTGAGGTGCCAAGGACACGAATGTCAGCGTTGCCATCGACGATTTCGCCAACGCGGCCCGCAAGTTCACGCGCCTGGAATTGACGCAGCTTGCCCAGCTTGAGAATGGGCTTGCGCAGGTAGGGGATGACAATGGCCTGAACGACGACGATGGTGCCAGACACCAAGCCTAACCAGAAATTCTGAAGGACAATAAAGGTCAATGCGGTCAAGGCCTGGCCTGCCAAAAATACCGGCCAGACGATTGCGTCACCGGTGAAGCCGCCCAAGGGTTCGACTTCGTCCTTCACCATTGAGGCTATTTCGGCTTGCTTGATTTTGCGAACATGTGCAGGGGGAAATCTCAAAACACGGTCGATGAGTTCGTAACGCAGGCGACGCAGCAAGCGTTCGCCCAGGCGCCCTTTCATCGTGTTGACCAGAAATTTCAGAAAGCCATTGAACCCCACCAGCGCCAGAAACGAGAAACTCAGCGCCAGCAAAAACGGCAAGCGCTCAAGGGCCAGACCTTCAAACACGACCCATTGGTTGCCGGCTTGTGTTGCGAGCCACGACGGCACAGAAATTACCAGCCGCATGAACTCCTGGGTCGCATTTGTTGTTTCAAAGCCGTTGCCGGTGATGGGACCATTGACGATCAGTTTTGGCAGTGAGAGCGTCAAAAAATAGAACGGCTGGGCAGCAATGGCGATGCACAGAATTTTCAGCTGATCCCGGCGGGAATGCTGCCAAATATAGTTATAGAGTGTCTGTTGCGTCGCCATTTAACGGTGCCAGGTTCGTCTCGAGGCCAAAGAAAACACTTAAGACGTTTCGCGCCCTTCCGCATTTTAATTGTCCATGCGAGATTCACACGAGATAGATTGCAGACCTTGTCACAAGAGGTTTAACCATTTCCAAGTCAAACGGGCGAGTCCTGATCTATAGCCATGACAGTTTTGGGCTTGGGCATATCCGCCGCTGCCGGACCATTGCGCATGCGCTTGCCGAGGCGGTGCCGAAACTCAAGGTTCTTATCGTTTCGGGGTCCCCCATCATCGGGAGTTTCGATTTCAAGACGCGGGTGGATTTCGTGCGGGTGCCGGGCATCATAAAACTACGCAGCGGAGAGTATGTACCGCTTGGGCAGCACGGCGCCGTGCAGGAAACTACCGCTCTGAGGGCATCGCTGATCCGGGAAACCGCTTTGAATTTTTCTCCCGACATTTTTATCGTCGACAAAGAGCCTTTGGGTCTGCGGGGTGAACTTGCGGACACTCTTGAGGCCCTGAAAGGGCGCGGTACAAGGCTTGTACTGGGATTGAGGGACATTCTGGATGACCCGGGCGCCCTCGCCGAAGAATGGCAGCGCAAAAACGCTGCACCGGCAGTTGAGACTTTATACGACAATATTTTGATCTATGGACTTCGGGATATCTACGAGCCTTTGCAGGGCCTGGGACTGTCTGGCAAAGTGCTGCTCAAGACGACATACACCGGCTATCTGCGGCGGACACGCCCGGCTGCGCGGTCTGCTGCGATGCCCAAAGACATCGGCCAAAAGCTGCTGATCACCCCTGGCGGTGGCGGCGACGGCGAGGTGCTTATCGATTGGGTGCTTTCGGCCTATGAGCGCGATGACGCAATCCTTCCGCCTGCGCTCATCGTGTCGGGGCCTTTTATGCGCGGTGACGCCCGGCACCTCTTCGAGAGGCGCATTGCAGCGATACCAACGCTGAGCAGTTTGACGTTTGAGCCGCGCATGGAGCACTTGATGGCCGAGTGCCTCGGCGTCGTTTCAATGGGTGGATACAACACGTTTTGCGAGATTTTGTCTTTTGACAAGCGGGCGCTTTTGGTTCCACGGCACACGCCTCGTCTGGAACAAACCATTCGCGCCGAAGCCGCAGAGCGGCTTGGCCTTGCGAGCATACTTGCAGAGCCGGAGGACGGCCTACCGCCCGACATAGACCGCATGAGCCGTGCGTTGAGGCATTTGCCATTGCAGGAACCGCCTTCATCGCGGGCAAAGCCCGGGCTGCTCGATGGTCTGCAGAGCGTCACTGCTTTATGCAGGCACTGGCTCTCGCTGACCGGGGGGCATGCAGAACGCTGATGCCGGGCGAGAAACTTGCCATTGTTGTGAAAGGCTTTCCCCGGCTATCAGAAACGTTCGTGGCTCGCGAACTCGCGGCGCTGGAGGCGCGGGGAGTTTCATTTACGCTGCACGCTTTGAGAGCGCCTGGGACCGATAGCGGGTTGGTGGAGCACGAGGTGAAAGCGGTACCACAGTACCTGCCAGAATATCTGCATGAGCATCCGTTTGCCGTGGCCGCTGCGGTTTTGACCGCCGCACGGCGTCCCAATTTTGTCATGGCGTGGCGCAAGTTCCGGCTGGACCTGGGTTCAGAGTATACGCGGGCGCGCATCCGGCGCTTTGGGCAAGCCTGTGTACTTGCAGCGCAGCTGCCTGAAAGCGTCCGGCATATTCACGCTCATTTCGCCCATAGTCCGGGATCTGTTGCGCGTTATGCTGCGTGTTTGCGCGGCCTGTCGTACAGTGTATCGGCGCATGCCAAGGATATTTGGACGGCTCCGGACTGGGACCTGCGGCACAAGCTTGACGATGCTGCTTTTTTTACGGTGTGCAATCGAGCCGGGTTTGAACGGCTGAATGAATTGCAGAGTTCCGGCACCTTGCATCTCATTCATCATGGGGTGCCGCGCAAGCTGATTGTTGCCGCGCCGCGTATCCAGTCTCGCGATGGCTCGCGGCACGATGATCCGGTTCGCATCGTGGCGGTGGCACGCGCCGTCGATAAAAAAGGTCTGCGACTGCTGCTGGGTGCGTTGAAACAGATTCCGGATTCGCTTGAATTGCGCCTTGATCACTATGGCGGGGGTGAGCTTTTGGATGAGCTGAAACAAGTCACGCGCAAGTTTGGACTTGAGGCGCGGGTCACTTGGCATGGCGCTGTGGCACATAGCGTGATCATTGAGGCGCTTGATCAATCGGATTTGTTCGTGATGGCAAACCGGGTGAGCAGCGACGGTGATCGCGACGGCATACCCAACGCCTTGCTGGAAGCCCAGGCGCGCGGCGTTTGTGTATTGGCGTCGCGGGCCGGCAGCGTTGATGAAGCGGTGACACACGGACTTTCCGGCCGATTGGTGGAGCCCGGCGACGAGGACGCTTTGCTGCAAGCCCTGTGTGCGCTGGTGCGCAATCCGGAGGAACGATTTGCCTTTGCGGCGTCGGCGATCACACAACGGCGCCAGACATTCGATGCCGAGGCCGGATATGATGAGATCGCGAGACTTTTGAACGAGCGGATGCAAGCTTGATGCGCGCCGTCTTTTACTCTCCCATGGCCAACGCCGATACGCGGACACCATCAGGCGTTTCGCGTATGGGTGGCCTTTTCGTGGGAGCGTTGCGTGCCGCAGGCGTAGACCTGGATGTGCCCAGTTTGGTTCGAACATACGAAGGGACAGGTGACGCGCTGCGTCAAGCGGCACTGCGCGATGCATCAAAAAGCAGTGCGAACGAACTGATATCCAGGATTGAGCGCGGTGCGCTCGCCCGGCCCGATTTCTGGTTCAGCTATCACGTGTATTACAAATCGCCGGATTGGATCGGACCCCTTGTCGCAGATGCGCTTCGCATTCCTTATGTTGTCGCGGAAGGTTCGCATGCACCCAAGCGTGCCAATGGAGCGTGGAAACTTGGGCATGAAGGAGCGGCGCAGGCGTTGGTCAGATCCGATTTGTTACTGGCGATGACACAGTTCGATCGCGTTTGCCTGGATCAAATCGCGCCTGGCCGTGTTTGTGATTTTAAACCCTTCATTGATGCAGGCGCATTCGAACCGGCGGCGCATTCCTCTCGCCAAGACCTGCCGCACGTGCTTGCAGTTGGTATGATGCGCAACGAGCGAAAACGGCAGAGCTTTCGCTTGCTGGCCGAGGCCTTGCTGATGCTAGGCGACGTTCCGCTTGGACTTACGATTGCAGGTGATGGGCCCTTTCGCAGCGACGTCGAGAGATTTTTTACCGCACGCAATGCGGCACATGATGTGGTTTTTGCGGGGGCTGTTGACGTTGCCGCAATGCCCGGCCTGATGGCGAGCGCAGATATTTTTGCCTGGCCAGGACTTGGCGAGGCCTATGGCCTGGTTTTTCTTGAAGCGCAGGCCGCCGGGCTTCCGGTAGCGGCCTGCCGGGATCGCGGCGTTCCCGATGTTACGCAAGAGGACGTGACCGCGCTGTTGAGCCCTTCGGGCGATGTGGCGGCCTATGCCAGCCACTTGCGCCGGTTGTTGACGCAACCGTTGTTGAGGCGATCCATGGGCGAGAGTGGCAGGCGTTTTGTGCTGCAGGAGCGCAGCGTGCCGGCGGCTGCGGCGCGTTTGATGACCTTGCTGCGCGAGATTTTACCGTGACCCGGCGTGTTCTTATTTGGGTGCAGCACCTTTTGGGGTTCGGGCATTTCGCGCGTGCCCGCGTGATATCCGAAACGCTTCGCGATGCAGGGTGTCAGGTTACGCTGGTGAGCGGCGGGTTCACGCCTGCACCCGCCGTTCCTTCTGGAATTGATTTTGTTCAACTGCCGCCCGCACGATCCAAGGACGAACTCTTCGACGAACTCGTCGATGAGCATGGGCAGAAGCCGGCCTTCCAGTGGTACGAGGCACGGCGCGAGGCTTTGCTGGCGGCCTTTCACCGGGTCAGCCCTGATGTCCTTATCACCGAAACTTTTCCGTTTGGGCGCCGCTTGGTCGAGCTTGAAGTGTTGGCGTTGCTTGAAGCCGCTGAGCGTTGCGTGAACAGGCCCCGGATTATTTGCTCGGTCAGAGACATTTTGCAGCGACCGCGCAAGTCCGCGCGAGCGGCTGCGATGGTTGAGCGTGCCAGACGCTATTACGATGCGGTGATGGTGCATGGTGATCCGAACCTGTTGCGTCTGGAGCAAAGTTTTCCAGAGGCGGCGCACATTGCCGATCATTGCAAGTACACAGGTTATATTTGCAAAGAGATGCCGGCAGCCCAGGGCGCAAGGCATGAAGTACTCGTGTCAGCCGGTGGGGGTGCTGCTGGCGAAACGCTGATCGCTACAGCGATTGAAGCTCGCTCCATTTCAAGATTGCGAACGCGGCAGTGGACGATTGTGAGTGGCCCGCTTGCGGACCGCGCGGCTTCTTCCGGTGAGGTTGATTTTTCGATTGTTCGCCAATTGCCCGATTTCTCCGCCCGGCTGGCCAATGCTGCATTGTCGATCAGCCAGGCGGGATACAATACACTCCTGGAAACTATTGCCGCCAGTACTCCCGCAATTGTCGTCCCCTTTGAAACGGACCGCGAGCAAGAGCAGATCACGCGGGCGCGGGTGTTTGAAAGTCTGGGGCTGGTTCGAGTGTTGCAAAGCTGCGAGTTGGGGCCCGGTAATTTGGCCCGCCTTGCAGAAGAAACCGCCAACTCAAGCGTTCCCCAACATAAAATTGACTTCGGCGGTAGAGAGGGAACAGTCCGGGTTGTGATGGAAATGCTCGCGCAATGACAGGCTGGGAGCGGGTGCGCGACGAACTTGACATTTGGGCAGCGGAGAAGCGCGTTGCTCAATTCTGGTGGCGCGACGATGATGCACAGGATGTTTCGCCCAGACTGAAACGCATGCTTTCCATTGCGCAAAACTTTGATGTCAGCGTTGCCCTGTCGGTCATACCGGTGGGAACGAAAGCCGGGCTGGTCAAGTATTTGCAGGCTTCGAACCAGGCACAGGTCCTGGTGCACGGCTATGCGCACAAGAACTACGCCCGAAAGGGTCAAGCCAAACGTGAGCTGGGTGGTGCCCGCGCATTGAATGATATCATTGAAGATCTCGCAAACGGGCTCGCCTTGGCGCGCGCATCATTTGGCGAGCGCGTTCTTCCGGTCATGGTTCCACCCTGGAACCGCATTGCGCCCAAGGCTGTGGAGGCCTTGCCCAGACTCGGCTATCGGGGGATATCGACCTGGAAGCCCCGGTTGAAAGTGACGGCCTGTGCCGGGCTCACGCAAGTCAATGCGCATCTTGATGTTATCGATTGGCGGCGTGGACGGCGCGTCAAAAGCGAGACGCAGATTGCCGGGTTGTTATTGAGAAAACTCAGATGGCGCCGTGCGAACCCGGCGCGTGCAAGCGAGCCGTTTGGGTTGCTGACGCATCACCAGCTATGGAGTGCTGAGAAGGAAAACACTATAGTGCAGATTCTTGGTATCACGCGCGGGCATCGGGCTGTGATATGGCGTCCTGCAACAGCGGTGTTTGGGCTGTGACGGATCGCTGCCACCATCGTTGGCAAGCAGGCACCTTAGTGGGTGATCTCATCCGAGGGGCAATTGCCTTTTGTGTTTGTGTGTTCTTTCTGCTGCTCATGCCCGTTTTGTCTTATGCTTTCCTTGGTTTTTTTTGCATCGCCGTGCTGTTTGCGTTTTACTTCCTCGAGAGTTTATCGCGTCTGCGCAGTGTGGTTGAGATTGATGATTCCGGTATTACTGTTACAGGTGGATTTTTCGGCCGCCGGAGCATCAAATGGAGTGGACTTGAGCACTTCGAACTTCGGCATTTTGCCTTGGGCCGCACACGCAGACTTGGGTGGATGGATTTGAAACTGAAAGGCTGCGGCTGTAGCATTTTGTTGGACGACAATCTCGACCGGTTCGACGGCGTGCTGGCACGCGCATGGATGGCTGCGCAGGCAGCAGGGTTAGGTGTTTCGGATGTCACTCTGGCCAATTTGGCGGCTTCGGGGTTGAGTCGCAGTGGGGACACCTAGCCGGATGAGCAATATTCTTACGATCGAAAACCTGACCGCCGGATACCGCCGCGACGGTTATTCCACGCCGATCCTGAATTCAGTCAGCTTTGCCGTTCCAAGAGGCAAAACAGTTGCGATTGTCGGTGAAAGCGGTTCCGGGAAATCGACAATCGGCAATGCCGTTTTGGGCCTGCTGCCTGCAGACAGTGCCGAAATAGGTGGCCGCATCCTGTTTCGCGATCCCCTTGATGGTGAGCGCGAGGTCGAGCTTAATTCGCTCGGTCCAAAGCACTTTCGACACCTGCGCGGCCGCAGGATTGCGATGGCCTTTCAAGAACCTTCGGCGGCGTTTTCGCCGGTAGTCAGCATGGGTGCGATGCTGTGCGAGATGCTGCACATGCATGAGAGACTTTCGGAAGACGCCGCCAAAAAGCGCGCGATCAAAATGCTCGATCATGTCGGCTTTCCCGACGCCATTGCTGCTTTCCGGCGCTATCCATTTGAACTGAGTGGCGGCTTACGGCAACGCGCCATGCTGGCCTGCGCCCTGATCTGCAGACCGGCGCTTGTTGTTGCCGACGAACCCACGTCTGCCCTTGATGTCACGGTTCAGGCGCTGGCGCTGAAGCTTCTGTCCGATTTGCGGGACGAGATGGGTCTGAGCTTGCTGTTCATCACGCATGATTTTGGCGTGGTTGCCAATATCGCCGATCACGTCGTTGTGTTGCGCCACGGGCTGGTGGTTGAAGAGGGTCCGGTGAGCGATGTCTTGAAGGCGCCGCGTTCGGACTATGCCAAGGCGTTGCTGGCGGCAGTGCCCCGTCTTGAAGGCAAGCCCTATGTGTTGAGCCCCCCGCACGCGAGCCACCAGGCGGTGCAAACACTTTCGCCGGTCTGGAGCAAACGCCTTGGGCCGCCTGCCGGTACGCCGTTGATTGAAGTCGATGACATCAGCAAGAGTTTTTCTTCGCGGGCGCGCGGGCCGGGCGCGACCGGTGACACCGTTGATGCCGTTCTGGGTGTGTCGTTGCGCATCAATGCGGGCGAGTGCGTCGGGCTGGTGGGTGAAAGCGGGTGCGGGAAGTCGACGCTTTCGAAACTGATTTTGCGTGTGCTCAAGCCCGATTCAGGTTCGGTCAGCGTGTATGACGGCGCCAAGATGTCGTCGATTTCGGACCTGCATGGCGACGCGCTCAAGGCCTATCGCGCGCGGGTGCAGTATGTATTTCAGGATCCGTTTGCGTCGCTGAACCCCCGGCTCAGCGCGGAAGAAATCGTTTCCGAACCTTTTGTCATTCACAGCATGGGCACAAAAAATCAGCGCTTGCGTTGGGCGGCCGCTCTCTTTGAGCTGGTCGGACTTGACCGGGCGATGCTGGTGCGCCACCCCAATGCATTTTCCGGCGGACAGCGGCAGCGAATTGGCATTGCGCGCGCTATTGCACTGGGGCCGGATTTGCTGGTTTGCGACGAGCCGGTTTCGGCTCTGGATGTTTCGGTTCAGGCGCAGATTTTGAGCCTTTTGGAAGGACTGAGGCAGGACCTTGGAATTGCTAGTCTTTTCGTTAGCCACAACTTGGCCGTGGTGCGCGCCGTTGCCAGCAGGGTCTATGTCATGTGCGGCGGCAGAATTGTTGAATATGCGCCAACTTCCGAGCTTTTCGCGAACGCCCGGCACCCCTATACCATTGCGTTGCTGGCGGCTAATCCCGAACCGGATCCTGAGCGAAAGCTTGACCTTGGCGCCTTGATGCAAGGGCGGGCTTCGGACCCTGCGGCGTGGCCGAAACCTTATAGGCTGACGCGCGGTGCGAAGGCACGCTATGAAAGAGTGGGTGACGGTCATTTCGTGGCTGTGGCGTAGGCGATACTTGAGTTTGAGGATTTGTACCATGCGCCTGATGAGCGCCGCGTTTTTGGCCTTGACGATGATTGTGGTGACCGGTGCGGCGGCCCCGCCGAAACGCGCGGCTGGTGTGGTGCAAACGGTTCCACTCAAAGAGACGCCTTCGCTCGCGCGGGCGGTGGCCGCCAAATCCCTTCCGGTGGTAGCGCTGCGGGTTCCGGCCGATGTGTTGATTGTCGATCTGGCTTCGGCAGGACGCAAGCCCGGCCGGCCCGGCGGCGTGCTGCGTACGATGATGAGCAAGGAGAAAGATGTCCGGCTCCTCAACACGTGGGGTTATGCGCGGCTGATTGCGTGGACGCCGCAATTGCAGCTCAAACCGGATTTGCTGAAATCAATCGACATCAAGGACGGGCGCGTTTTTACAATGCATTTGCGCGCGGGGCACAAATGGTCTGATGGCCATCCCTTTACGTCAGAGGATTTCAGATATTATTGGGAAGATGTGGCCAGCAATATTGATCTGTCGCCCAGCGGACCGCCATCGGATGTGTTGAACGACGGCGAAAAGCCGAAAGTGGAAATCATTGACGCAACAACCGTCCGCTATAGCTGGACAAAAACCAATTCGCGTTTCATGGCGTCACTGGCGCAAGCGCGCGAGCCGTATATTTACCGGCCGGCCCATTACCTGAAGCAGTTTCATGCACGCTACGCGAAGGCGTCCGCACTCGCGCAGCTGGCAGCCCAGTCCAAGTCACGCAACTGGGCGCAGCTTCACAACCGCATGGACAGTATGGACGACAACGACAATCCCAAGATGCCAAGTTTGCAGCCCTGGGTGGCGACAACGGTCATGCCCGCCAACCGTTTTGTGTTCCGGCGCAATCCATTTTTCCATCGTGTCGATAGCGGAGGTGTACAGCTGCCTTATATCGACACGATTGAAGTCAGTATCGTCGATGGCGGCCTCATTCCGGTTAAAGCCGCCGCCGGGGACAGCGATCTGCAGGCGCGCGGCCTGTCATTCGCCGACGTCACAGTGCTGAAAGCAAATGAAGGCGGTGGCCGGTACAAGGTGCGCCTGTGGCCGATCGCCAAGGGCTCGCACTTTGCGCTTTATCCGAATCTGAACGCGGCCGATGCCGGCTGGCGCAAACTGTTACGCGATCCGCGATTCAGGCGCGCACTGTCCCTGGGCATCAATCGAGGTGACATCAACCGGGCCTTGTTCTTTGGCCTGGCCGTTGAAGGCAACAATGCCGTGTTGAAGGGGTCGCCCTTGTTCAAGGCCGATTATCTGACAGCGCATGCGCGTTTCGATCCAAAAGCCGCCAATCTGTTGCTCGATCAGATGGGCTTGAAAGTCCGCAATGGCGACGGCACGCGCTTGATGGGGGACAAACGTCCGCTTGAGCTGGTGGTCGAAATCGCCGGGGAAGCCAAAGAAGAAAGCGACATTTTGCAGCTTGTCTCGCAACATTTCAAAATGATCGGCGTGAAGCTTGTGATCAAGCCATCGGACCGTACGGTGATGCGCAATCGTGCATTTTCCGGGGATGCCGTGATGACGGCATGGTCGGGATGGGACACGGGAATTCCTACCGCCGACATGAGCCCCGACGAGCTTGCGCCGACACGGCAGGACACTCTGGCGTGGCCAAAATGGGGCAATTATTTCGAAACGAACGGCAAATCCGGTGAAGCGCCAGACATGGCTTCGGCAAAAGAGTTGCTGGCGCTGAACGCGCAATGGAATGTTGCGAAATCGCAATCAGAGCGGCAAACGCTGTGGGGCAAAATGCTTGCCATTCATGCAGACCAGCAATTTATCATCGGCACTGTTTCGGGTGTGATGCAGCCAGTTGTTGTGCGCGATACGCTCAACAATGTTCCTGAGCGTGGCATTTACTCATGGGATCCGGGAGCCCAATTTGGCATGTATCGCATGGATGAGATGTGGCTGAGCCAATGATACGGAGTGCATCAGCATAATGCTGCGCTATGCGGCCGAACGACTGATTTTGATGGTGCCTGCGCTGATTGCGATCGCGGCACTTGTGTTTCTCGTTATTCAGTTGCCGCCCGGCGACTATCTTTCAAACGAGATCGCAGAGTTGAGAGCGCAGGGCGACGCAGGTGCTGCCGCAAAGGCTGAGTACCTCCGGAAAGAATATGCGCTCGACCGGCCGATCCTCGAGCAGTTCGGGATCTGGATCGGGGCGTGGCCCGGTCCGCGCGGCTATTCCGGCTTGCTGCAGGGCGACTGGGGCATGTCATTTGAGTTCAAAAAACCCGTCGCCGATGTCGTTGGTTATGCGCTGGGACCGACCATATTGGTCAATGTGCTGGCGGTGCTTGCGATCTATCTGATTTCTTTGCCGCTGGGGATACTGGCAGCCGTCAAACAGTACAGTCTTCGTGATTACACCATCGCCGGGGTGGCCTATGTTGCCATGGCCACGCCTGGTTTTTTACTCGCCCTTGTGGTGCTGACCTATGCGCATGCGTGGTTTGGCGTTTCGATCGGTGGATTGATTGACCCGCAATATGCCGACCAGCCATGGAGCTTTGAAAAGGCGAAGTCGCTCGGCGCTCATTTGTTTATTGCGGTTATCATCATTGCGTTTTCCGGGGCCGGGGCGATGATCCGGCGCTTGCGTGCCAACCTTTTGGACGAACTGCGCAAGCCCTATGTGATTGCCGCCCGGGCGCGCGGTGTCAGTGAGACGCGATTGCTGTTGCGCTATCCTGTGCGGATGGCGCTCATTCCCTTCATTGCCGATATTGGAAACCTGTTGCCGTCTCTGGTGTCGGGGTCGGTGATTGTTTCCGTTGTCTTGAGCCTGCCGACTGTGGGGCCGATTCTGGTGCGGGCGCTTCAGTCCCAGGATCAGTTTCTGGCAGGTTTCGTGTTGATGTTTGCTGCACTGCTGACGCTGGTGGGAACTCTGGTTTCGGATTTGCTGTTGGGGCTGATTGATCCGCGCGTGCGCCTGGGACAGGGACTTGAGCGATGAGCGCCATTGAAGATATCAAGCTGGCAAAGTTTGAAACCCCCACATTTCTGGACAGGCTGTGGCGGCGCAAAGGTTCGTTTTTTGCCCTGGTTTTTTTGACGGCGCTTTATGCGTCCCTGCCGTTTGTCGAAGTTATCGCACCTTATGGATCTGAAACGCGCAGCAACGACGCGATCTTCATGCCACCAACCGATGTCAATTGGTTTCACGACGGCGCATTCATCGGACCCTTTGTATACGCAACAACTTCGACGCTGGATCTCACAACATTTCAGCGGTCGTTCAAACCTGACACGTCCAAGGTGCTCAAGCTGCGCTTTTTGTGTGAAGGCGATGCGTATTCTCTTTGGGGCCTGTTCGCGGCGCGATGGCATGTCGTGTGTCCGCCTGATGGTGGCGGGCTGTACATCTTTGGCGCGGACCGGCTGGGGCGGGACATTTTCAGCCGCGTCATGTACGGGGCCCGCATCTCATTGACGATCGGCTTGTTCGGTGTCGCCCTGAGTTTTGTGCTGGGCTGTCTTTTGGGTGGCCTTGCCGGATATCTTGGCGGCTGGGTCGATGCCAGCGTGTTGCGGCTGATCGAGTTGTTGCGCGCAATGCCTGAGCTTCCGCTGTGGATGGCGCTGTCGGCGGCACTGCCTGCCAACTGGTCACCGATCTGGATTTATTTCGGTATTACCCTGATTTTGGGTTTGCTTGACTGGCCAGGGCTGGCGCGCGCGGTGCGCGCAAAGGTCTTATCCTTGCGAGAGGAAGATTATGTCGTAGCGGCGGAGTTGTTGGGCGCCAGCCGCACGCGTGTGCTTTTCCGGCATATGCTGCCAAATTTTTCGGGACATTTGATTGCCAGTGTCACCCTGGCTGTCCCCAGCATGATCCTGGGTGAAACGGCACTCTCATTCCTGGGTTTAGGACTGCGGCCGCCGGTGGTGAGCTGGGGTGTTTTGCTGAGCGAGGCGCAAAACATCAGCGCCGTTGAACTCTATCCATGGTTACTGGCCCCGCTTGCGCCTGTCGTGCTGGTTGTTTTGGCGTTCAATGTTCTGGGTGATGGCCTGCGCGATGCGGTCGACCCCTATAGCCATTAAGCAAAGAAACTTCACAATGTTCACATCATCGGGATGCGCGACCCTCGTGCGCAACAATTGTTTGAAGCCGTGTGACTGCTTTCCTATATAGGAGGGGCACGAACTGGGGATGCTGGGCGAGATCAATGAATGATGTTTCTTCATCGCGGGCAGCACCCAGCGACATTCGGGAAATTTTGGGCATTGGCCGGAAAGTTGTGCCGTGGTGGCGGCGCTGGTGGGTGATCACGATTGCTGTACTGGGCACTGGATCGATGGCCTGGGTGCTGCTGACACCTGCCAAGCCGGTAGAGTACATCCGGGGCAAGGCAGAGGTGGCTACACTGCGCTCGATTGTTACGGCAACCGGGACGTTGCAACCCATCGACAAAATCACGGTTGGGGCAGAAGTTTCAGGCCGTATTGATGAAGTGCTGGCTGATTTCAACGGCCGTGTCTCAAAGGGGCAGATTATTGCCCGGATCAATACCGACGAGCTCAAAGCCCGCGCCGTGCAAACACGCGCGACAGTGGCGCAGTTTACGGCCGCACTGGTCAAAGCCGAGAATGATCTCAAGCGCTCCATTGCGCTGCAAGACAAAGGGTTTGTTTCGCATGCCGCGTATGACGGGGCGGTGGCCGCACGCAATACGGCGTTGGCGAATTTGAATAGCGCCCGCGCACAGGCGGTTCAGTCCGAGGCAAACCTTGCAAAGGCTGCCGTCCGCTCGCCCATCGACGGCATTGTTCTGGACCGGAAAATCGAACCTGGACAGACCGTGGCGGCGGGATTTCAGACGCCAGAATTATTTGTGATTGCATCTGATCTGCGCCAACTGGAACTCACCATTGATATCGATGAAGCCGATATTGGCCTGGTTGCCCTCGGCCAGGAGGCAACATTTACGGTCGATGCCTTTCCCGCCCAAACATTCAAAGCCAAAGTCTCCGAACTTCGCAATGCCGCGCGCACCATTCAGAATGTGGTGACCTATCAAGGGGTTCTGAGTGTGGAAAACAGCAAAGGGTTGCTGAAGCCCGGGATGACAGCGACGGCAGATATTGCAGTCAAGGTCGCCGTTGACGTCATGAGCGTGCCCAATGGTGCGCTGCGTTTCACACCGCAAGCGGACGAAGCTACCGGCATGATCCCCGTGGCAACGGTCGCACCTATTGACCCCATTTCGTCCGGAAAAGGGAAGCTCTGGACTTCGACGGACGGCAGCAAACCGCAATCGCGCGACGTCACGCTTGGCATTACGGACGGGCAACGCACGCAAATCACGGGTTCAAACGTCACTGCCGGTGAGGAGTTCATTTTAGACATTGCCCAGCCCGGCCGCGAAGGGAAGTGATTGCTGCATGGCCGGCGCTTCGCTCATTCGATTTGATGGTGTGTCAAAGTTCTATGGTTCAGGCGAAACCGAAGTGCGAGCGCTCGAAAGTGTGAACCTTGCGATCAATGATGGAGAGTTCGTGGCCATTATGGGCCCTTCGGGTTCGGGAAAATCGACAGCCATGAATATTCTGGGCTGCCTCGATACGCCGACAAGCGGCAGGTATTTCTTTCGTGACACCGACGTGGGCACTTTGACCCGGTCACAGCGCGCGCTGTTGCGGCGTCACTATATCGGGTTCGTGTTCCAGGGCTTTAATTTGTTAAAGCGCACGACAGCCCGGGAGAACCTGGAATTGCCGCTCATCTACCGTCGCGACTCGGCAGCGCAACGGCGGACGCAGGCTTTGCGGGCGCTTGAGATGGTGGGGCTGAGCGATCGCGCCGATCATACGTCGTCGCAGCTGTCCGGCGGACAACAGCAACGCGTGGCCATTGCGCGGGCGCTGGTGACGGAACCGGCAGTGATCTTCGCCGATGAGCCGACAGGCAATCTGGATTCTGCGCGCAGCCACGAGATTATGAAATTGCTCGTCGAACTCAATCGAACGCGTAACATTACCATCGTGCTTGTCACCCATGAGGAAGATATCGCAGCCTATGCGCACCGGCAGATCAGGTTCAGGGATGGGCACATCGCCTCGGATGCCGCCACGTCGAAGGGAGCGGCGTGATGCTGTGGACCACGCTGCAACTTGCGTTCCGTGAATTGAGGGCAAATCTGCTGCGCTCGTTGCTGACGACGCTTGGCATTATCGTCGGCGTTGCTGCCGTGGTTACGGTTGTGACGCTGGGACAGGGGCTTACACTCAAGGTCACCGCCGATATTGCGTCGATGGGGCGTAATTTGCTTTTCGTTCTGCCATTCACGCCGCAGCGCGCCGGGCCCGCCACCCCGCAGACGCCTTTTAAAGTCGATGATGCGATTGCGATCGGGCGTGAAATCCAAAGCGTTGCCGCTGTTGCGCCATCGACGATCCGCCAGACACAAGCCGTCTATGGGTCGAACAATTGGTTTGTGGCGGTGAATGGAACCACGAACGCCTATTTGATTGTGCGTGACTGGCCGATCGCCCTGGGGCGCCAGTTCAGCGAAAGCGAAGAACGTGGAGGCCGCACAGTTTGTATTTTGGGCGAGACGCCACGCAAAGAGCTGTTCGGACACCAGACGCCTTTGGGGGCTTCCATTCGATTGGGTCAAACGACGTCGTGCGAAGTGATCGGTGTTTTGGCGATGAAGGGGCAGTCCACCTTTGGCCAGGATCAAGACGACATTGTCCTGATGCCGATCAATGCCGTGCAGCGCCGCATGACCGGCAACGACGATGTGCAGCAAATCTGGCTTTCGGCGACGACGGCTGAGCGCGTGAAACCCGTGCAGGACTCGCTGGCAGGCTTGATGCGGGAACGCCGCAGGATCCGCCCCGGCGAGCAGGACAATTTTCTCATTCGCGACTTGCAGTCGGTGGCGACGCTGGTGCAATCAACGACCGCATTGCTGACAGCGGGACTTTCGGCGGTTGCTGCCATCAGCCTGCTGGTCGGCGGGATTGGTATTATGAACATTATGCTGGTGTCGGTGACGGAGCGGACGCGTGAGATCGGCATTCGCCTGGCGATTGGCGCCCTGGAGCGCGATGTGCTGCTGCAGTTTCTGATCGAAGCGGTGTTGTTGTCGTGTTTGGGCGGGCTGATCGGCGCGGCGCTTGGCCTTGCCGGTTCTGCCGCCATTGCCTACGCGATCGGAGTGCCGTTCGTATTCAGTCCGTGGGTTGTTGTGGTGGCGTTCGCCTTCTCGGCCGCCGTCGGGATCGTATTCGGATTCTTTCCGGCACGAAGAGCGGCCAGCCTCGACCCGATTGATGCGCTTCGCTACGAGTAGGTTTATTGCTTTGCCGGAGGTGCTGGCGGCACGGGATTCGATGGTTGCTGACCTTGATTCAAGACTTTGAAATCACCTGAGCCCGCTACTTCTTGTGTCAGCCGCCCGGAATAAGAACCCACGGTCACGTCGCCTGAGCCAAACACCTGCACGTTTGGGTCAACCGCGTGCCCTTTGAACAAGACGTCCCCGGAGCCGGCGATTTCAACCTGGAAAGGGGTTGCCTGTCCGCCGTCGATAGCGACACTTCCCGAGCCTGCGATTTCAATATCGACAGGACCATTGACGCGCGCAACGCGAATATCGCCTGAACCCGCGACCTCGGCACTCAGCCCACCGGCAAGCGGACCTAAATTAACTTCGCCAGCTCCGGCAATTTCTATCTGCGCGGCGGCAGCAGAGACGGCTGTAAAGTGGCCGCTGCCGGCGACCTCGAGGTCGAGGGTTTCTTTGATTGCCCCCAAAGCAATCCGGCCTGATCCCGCGATAGAGACTTTTGCGTTTTGTACGCGCCCGAATCGGGCGGTGAGCGCATGGCCCTCCAAACTCAGAGGCGCGTCCAAATCTCCGGCGATGACAGAACCGATCATGTCTTCGATGTCGTAGGGTGTGCCAGCTGGCGCTGTGATGCGTAACTTTAAATCCTGGGCTTTGCGTTCCCGGGACCACATATTGAACAAGTTCCAGGGGAACCAGGCTTCTTCTTCATCCTTGTCGAGGCGCAGAAATACTTCGTCACCAACGATGCGAACCTGAAGTTCCTTCAACGTGCCGGGCGCGCCGTTTGCTTGAACACGAATTGGGCCTTGTTGATGTGCGGTTACCAACTCGACCTGAGCTACCATTTTGTCAATGTGGACGCGGCGTACTGAAAAGGTCTTGTCGAGGGGGCCGCCGGCACCTGCAGGCGCTGAAGCACTGAGGTTGGTTAAACTTGCAAGGCTGGCGAGGGCTTGCATTTCAAAGCCGCCGAATGCTGGTCGTAGTTGGCCGACGGTCACGAGACCTGCAAGACCTGCAGTGACGGCGACGACGCCGAGTTTAACTAACATGCTCATCGACCAGTTCCCGTCAGTGTTGCCGGGGTGCCGCTACCCGATAAAGCGTCACTTGCCAATGTTGCCGGTTGCAGCGCCTTGAGGTCCGCAAAAATGATCATGCCCGACAAGCCGATCAGGCCTAAAGCTGAGACTACGGTTAGGGCGGTGGCCAATGCCACTTTGGCGAAAGCGCTTGTCATATCTCCGCTCCATAGCGAATTAGATTGTACTGTGAAGTCTATACTAGATGAGACAGCCAAGTTCAAGTGGCTGTGATTAAAAATTTAATGACGTATCAAGGATGTCAGGGGACGAGGCGGTAGCCGCCGCTTTCGGTGACCAAAAGCTTGGCGTGGGCGGGGTCTTGTTCGATTTTTTGGCGCAGACGGTAGATGTGGGTCTCGAGGGTGTGGGTGGTAACGGCGGGGTTGTAGCCCCAAACTTCATGCAAAAGGATGTCGCGGCCGACGACTTTGTCGCCAGAGCGGAAGAGAAACTTGAGTATTGAGGTCTCTTTTTCGGTGAGGCGGACTTTGGTGTTGTTGGCGCCGGTGAGCAGCTTTGCCGAGGGGCGGAACGAGTACTGGCCGATCTTGAACACGGCGTCTTCGCTTTGGGCATGGCTGCGTAAATGGGCGCGGATGCGAGCCAGAAGCACGTTGAATCTGAAGGGTTTCGTCAGGTAGTCGTTGGCGCCGGCGTCGAGCCCCAGGATCTGGTCGGCCTCGCCGTCCTGTCCGGTTAACATGATGATGGGGCAGCGGACGTTGGCCTTGCGCATGAGGCGGCAGACTTCGCGGCCGTCGAGGTCGGGCAGCCCGACGTCCAGGATAACCACGTCGGGGCTTTCGGTTTTAGCCTTTTCAAGCCCGCCGGCGCCGGTCGCCGCTTCTGTAACGATGAACTCGGCCTGAAGGTTAAGCTGTTCCGTCAACGACTCGCGCAGAGCGTTGTCGTCGTCAACCAGAAGCACGCGCCTGGGGGATGTCATATCTGTTGTTGCCTGCGGGTTCTAAGTGCCAAATGATCGTCCGGGATGATGTGTACGCCAAAGCCGGGCAAAATTGGAGTGCGAGAGTGGCATGAAATTGATAGCGCGCAGGGGAAAGCGTTTGCAGCTGCGCGCGGTCTTACAGGGCGCGGGCCTGGCGGTCGAGCGCGCGGCGGGCGACCTCCGGCGGGGCTTGCCGGTGGTGATGGTTCCGGAAAAAGGTGCGCCTTCGCTGATTGCGGCGGCGGAACTGGCGAGCGAGCCTGTGTTTGTGGCCATGGCGCAGTGGGCGGGCGGCTCTCCTCATGTCCTGTTGAGCCATCAGCGGGCGGCGACGCTTAAAATTCGCCTTTATACGGATCAGGTTGTGGCGGTTGGCGTGCCCCTGGATGATGCGGTTCGGGCCGCGCACGTGCTCGCCGATCCTACGGCCGATCTGCGCAATCCGTTGATGGGGCCTTGGAAAGCTGAGCGTGGGTCTTTGAGCGGGTCGGCGATTGCGGCGGTGCGACTGGCGAAGATTGCGGGGCTATTGCCGGCCGTGATTGAAGTGCCGCTGACGGCGCGCAAGGCCAACCGGCTGGCCGCCGAGGAGGGCTTGTCGCGGGTGAAGGCGTCGCAGGTTTTGGCTCATGATCCGCAAGCGGCACTCAAAATTGTGGCGCGGGCGCAGCTGCCGCTGAGCGGGGCGGGCGATACGCGGGTGCTGGCGTTCAGGCCTGCCAACGGCGGGCGTGAGCATCTGGCGCTGATCGTGGGCCAACCCGAGCCGCCGGGACCGGTGCTGGTGCGTTTGCACTCGGAGTGCCTGACCGGGGACCTGCTGGGGTCACTCAAATGTGATTGCGGGGATCAGCTGCGGGGCGCGGTGGCGGCCATCGGCAAGGCCGGCGCAGGGGTGCTGTTGTATCTGGCGCAAGAGGGGCGCGGGATCGGGCTGATCAACAAGCTGAAGGCCTATGAGCTGCAGGACCAGGGGTTCGACACGATCGAGGCCAATCAGCGTTTGGGCTTTGAGGCTGATGAGCGCGAGTTTGCGGTGGCGGCGGATATTCTGCAGCGGCTTGGGTTTTCATCGGTGCGCTTGCTGACCAACAATCCCGACAAAGTTGCCGCGTTAGAGGCGTGTGGGATTAGCGTGACGGCACGGGTGGCGCATCATTTTCCGGCCAACCCGCATAACGAGGCGTATCTGGCGACAAAGAAAGCCAAGGCCGGGCATTTGAGTTGAGGCGCGGCAGAAATTGCCGGGTGCGGTGCTGCTGGAAGTGGCTGTTTGATTGAGGTTTGGCTTGGCGCGGGCTTTGCGATGGTTTCTCAACCATGCAAGTCAACGCCCTCATCCCATCGAGCCTGAAGCCGATTGCCGAGCCGCCTGTGGCGCCGGCGGAAGATGACGATTTCAGCTTTGACGACTTTCTGGATGTGATCAATCCGTTGCAGCATTTGCCGGTTGTGGGGACGCTTTACCGGGCGATTACGGGCGATGAGATCGAGCCGCCGGCGAAGCTTGCCGGGGGGGCTTTGTTCGGCGGGTTTTATGGATTTTTGGGGGCGTTGGGGTCGGTTGCCTTTGAGGACATAACCGGCGAGAGCCTTGAGCAGATGGTGCTGTCGCTGTTTGAAGAGTCGCCACCGGTGGCGCAGGCGCAGGCGGCCTATGGTGCGGCCAAGGGGCTTGCCACTTCGGAGATCGAACGGGCGCCATTTTATGCCAATCAGGCCAGGATCGACCAGGTGGCTGTCCTGTTTGAGCAATAAAGCGGCGGATTTTCGAGCTTTTTTTTAGGACATTTGAGACATGGGACAGTGTCCTATGAACACTGTCCTATTTGTCCTGTCCTGTCCTATTTCACCGTCGGCGTGAAGGTCCAGACCCAGGCGCCGGACTTGACGATGATCGACTTGCCATCGGCCGAGACCTGGAACGGACTTTCGGGCGGCAGCATTTTGGCCATGGCGAACATCACCGGGTCGGGCACAGCGAAATACTCCGTCGCCGGTTTGACCGCGCCCTTATAGGCGCGCAGCTGCACACCGCAAGATTCGGCGACCATGGTTTCGGGGTGACGGCGCTGGCCGATGAGTTCGGGGGCCTCGCCCGGCGCGCTTTGCCTGATCGAGACGATGTCGAAATGCTCATACGGGCCGTTGAGTTTGCCGGTTGGGCATTTTTTCTCCATGCCGAAAAGGTTGGAGACCTTGCCCGGATGGTTCTGGAACTTCGGCAGGCCGACGAAGATGTTCGTCTCGCGGTTCCAATCGAAGGATAGCGTCACACGATCAGCCACGTCGGCGTAGAGGTCGGCGTCGACGGGGGGAATTTGCACATGCTTACCGGTGATTTCGCCCACGGCCTCGAAGTGGACGACTTCGACCTTCGACCATTTGGCCTCCGCCGCCGCGTCGAAGCTTTGCGCGAGGGCGGGTTGGGTTAGCAGGGTTATGGCGAGGGCTGTGATGACGGCACGGTGCATGGGAGGGCTCTCTTGCTATATAATTAGAATTTAACTGTACATATCATGAACTCTTTAGACAAAGCAAGGGCCATGATTCAGACTTTTTCCCGGTAAAGCGCCAAAAAGTGCGCGGCATTTCGATCTGCGGCAGGATGTGCCAGACCCAACCTGATGACCGGTGACGACCATGAACCGATACGACCCGCTGAAGGCCCCCAACCCGCAGCAATGGCTGGCGGCAGCCGAACAGCACCGCATCAACCTCGTAGAAGACTTCCACCGGCGCGAGCGCATCGACCTGCCCAATGCCCAGATTCATGCGGTGGTGCACGTGATTGTCGAGAACCAGATTGCGCTCGCCGAAGATGTTCCCGTGCGCACCCTGAAACGGCTTCAGCAAGAAGGCCTTGACCGGCACGACGCGATCCACGCGATGGCAATGGTCATGATGGAATACCTCCCCGGCATTCTGACGGCGGACCCCACGAACACTGCCGGCTTTGGCGATCCGGGCAAATCCTTCTTTGAAGCACTCGAGAAGCTCACGGCAGACAGTTGGCGCCACTCCATGGACGATGAAGAGAATTAGCACACACATCGGCGCAATGGCTGCCGCGTGCAGTCAAAGAATTGGCATCAGGCCCCGCGCCGGCTGTGGTAGGGTTTCCAGAGCGTGAAGTTCGTGGACGACGGTCGTTTTGGATGCGCTCCGTGAATGGAGTTGGTGTCTGACCCCGATTCTGCGGTTTGGCTAGCGTGCGAGGGCGCGGCCCGGCGGCAAGCGGTGCGTGAACAGGCTTACCCTCGCGGCAGAACTGACACATCTCCTCCCGCACCGAGCAAGCCATTTTAGGAAGCGCCATATCAACGTGCAAGGAAGAAAATACCCTGCGTCAAGCGGACTACGGACAGGCTGGACCTTTAGACCAGGGCGCTGCCCCCCGGCACAGGGCATGGCCTTGCGGCTAGCAGACGACGGACCGGCTAGCCCTCACGGTGGAGCGGACAAACTCTCTCCAGTACAAGACGCGCGAATTGTATCACAGCACGGCGTGGGTCAGAAGATTTCGGTGCAGTGCACCAAATTTCCCGATCACCGTCCAGCTGGTTCGTCAATTGGGTGCACTGTCACTGAAATGTTTGCAGTACCTTCTGCACCCCATCAGGGTCACGCGCAATTACCGTCAAATAGGCACGGGTAGGCTGGTCCGGCGTGGCGCGGCCTTGCTCCCAATCGCGTAACGTACCAAGGGGAATATGGTAACGGGCGGCAAATTCCTCCTGCGTCACGCCCAGGGCGCGGCGAATGATCTTTGCCTGCGGCGTCCGTTTCATGCGCTTAAGGTCGGCGCGAGTGAGGGGGCGCGCATCGGGATCGGCAAGCGCGGCGCGCTCAATGACGCTCTGCGTCATGGGGGGCCGCTTACTCCGGGGCTTGCTGGAACCAGGTTTTCTGCTCACGTTTCGTCGCCCTTCGGGCTGATACAATTCTGATAACATCTTTCCGCTCGGTGTAGACTACATAGAGAATATCGCCGTCCACCATGCCAATGACTATAAAGCGTTCTTCGCCATAGTCTTGGCGATCGTCAAGAAACTCAACGGCAAAAGGGTCCTTGAACACCTTTTCAGCCAGTTCGAAACTGACCCCGTGTTTGGCGTAGTTGTCCTTAGCTTTGGACTTGTTCCATTCGAATTTCAGAGTCATGTTAGTACGGGAAACCCGTAGTTAAGTCAAGTGTCGAGACTCAGCTTTTACCCAATTTCTGGCTTGGACGTCTTGTTAGACTTCAAAATTCCGGGGAAGGTTTCGGTGAGATTCCGGTAGTGCACCAAATTCCCCTGATCGCCGTTCAGCAGGTTCATCAATTTGGTGCACTGCCAAAGAAATGTTTCAAGCATGCAACTTTGACCTGCTTGCAATTCCGGCATGACAACGACGCACGATCTGCGGCAGGATGTGCCAGACCGAACCTGATAACCGGTGACGACCATGAACCGATACGACGCGCTGGAGGCCCTCAACCCGCAGCAATGGCTGGCGGCAGCCGAACAGCACCGCATCAACCTCGTAGAAGACTTCCACCGGCGCGAGCGCATCGACCTGCCCAATGCCCAGATTCATGCGGTGGTGCACGTGATTGTCGAGAACCAGATTGCGCTCGCCGAAGATGTTCCCGTGCGCACCCTGAAACGGCTTCAGCAAGAAGGCCTTGACCGGCACGACGCGATCCACGCGATGGCAATGGTCATGATGGAATACCTCCCCGGCATTCTGACGGCGGACCCCACGAACACCGCCGGCATTGGCGATCCGGGCAAATCCTACTTTGAAGCACTCGAGAAGCTTACGGCAGACAGTTGGCGCCACTCCATGGACGACGAAGAGAATTGGCACACACACCGGCGCCATGGCGTATCTGTTTCATCTGGCGTGAAGGAGGACCGGCAAATGTCGAAATCGTCGACTACCATGACTAAGGCAGCGCTCTTGCCCAACCCAACGCCGGGCGACATTTTGCTCGAGGAATTCTTGAAACCGATGGAGCTCAGTCAAAGCGCATTGGCGCGCGCTGTGCGCGTGTCTCCGCGCCGCATCAACGAGATCGTGTTGGGCAAACGCGCCATAACGGCAGACACCGACCTTCGCTTGGCCCGCTATTTCGGAATGTCGGAAGGCTTCTTCCTCGGTCTGCAGGCGGACTACGACCTCATGCAGCGCCGGCGCGAGATCAGCACCGAACTCAAAACGATTGCCCCCCGCGCCGCATGAATTCCCAGATTACAGGTCGCAGTAGGGACGCGCATCACTGCGCGTCCCCTGCACAGAACCGTACTTGCGGCTTTCCCGCATACGGCTCCCACCTTGGATGTTCGACGGCGAAGCGTTGATTAGGCCAAGGGTGAAGGATGCGCGGTTTGGGCAGCCAGCTTTCGATCAGCCGGTTCATCCGCTCCCACGTCGTGCCGTCTTTCTGACTGCGCGCAGCGCAGGCTGCGCCGCCACAAATCGGCGACACGATAGCGGAACGTGACAAGGGTTTGGCTGTTCGCCGGCACGGCATGATAGTTGAAGAAGCCGGTTACGACTTGATTCAGCCACTGTCCCATTTCGAGGATGGATCGGGGAACGACATGACGATGGCAAGTCCCGGTCTTGCGTCGCTCAGCTCCAGCGTTCCACCGGTGCGCCGGACAACCGCCTCGACGAAGGACAGGCCCAGCCCCAGGCCCGCAGATTTTGGTCCGCGATAAAATCGCATTTTGACTTTTTCGCGTTCGCTTTCCGGGATTCCGGGTCCGTTGTCGGCGAAGCGCAACAACACATTGCCATTTTGAGTCTGGCTGGTGATGCGAACGCGCGTGCCGGGCGGGGTGTGGCTGATGACATTTTCGAGCAGGGTTGCGGCGGCAATGGAGATCAATTCGGGTTCCCCCAGAATTTGAGCAGGCAAGAGCTCGAGCTGGATCTCGCGCCCGGCATCGGCGAAAGCCGCAGAATAGGCATCGGCGATCGCCGCCACCCGTTGCGCGACGTTGACGATCTGGGTCGATGGCTTCTGCGTGGTTTCCACATGAGACAGGCGCAGGATCGCATCGTAACTCTTCGATACATAGTCCAGGCGCAAGGCGATGCGCGCCAGGGCCGCGCTCTTGGCCGGCTCTGCGGTTTCGGGGTCGTTGACGATCTCCAATTGTGAGACGATGTGCGAGAGCGGGGTGCGCAACTCGTGTGCGATGGCCTGCATTGCCGTCTGCAGTTCCTTGTTATGGCGCTCGATGGCGGCAAGCATCGCATTGACGTGGCGGCTGATGACGGCGATTGCGCCGCGTTGGCCATCTTCAATCAGCCGTGTGGAGAAGTCGCCGCCTTTCACGATGGCCAAGGAGCGCGTAACCGACTCCAGCGCGCGACCGGTGGCGCCAACGGTGTTGAATGTGATCAACAACATGGCAATGAGCGCGGTGCCGCCGATCCCCGCCACGATGCGGGCGACTTCGACGCCAGGAGCGGTTTCCGCCGTCAGATCTCCCGAGACCGAGACAACGCGTGCGCCGGGGAGTTGCCGTAACAACGCCAGGCGCGCGTGGGACCCTTGCGCATATTCGAACCAGCCGAGGCGGCCCGCGGCGTGCAAAGAACCATCGAAGAGGACGCGGCCATCGGCTGCGCGCAGGCCAAACCTCAGCAGCGTAGACTCGCGTTGGAGCTCGCGAATTTCGGCCGCGAGCGCCGCCATGCCGCCACGCGCATCGACGCGGACCAGGGCGCTGGAGACACTGATGATCCGTAGGCGAACGTCCTCGCGGCCGGATTTTTGTAACCACACTTCACCGGCGAGGCCTGCGAGGATCACCAGAATTGAAAAGGCAATGCCTGCGAACTGCCCGGCAAACTGTTCGTTGCGCGAGCGCGGGCCGTCCCCGAAATTGGGAATGCTAATCCGCGCGGAAAACATACCCTTGTCCTCGCGTCGTGCGGATCAGCCGCGATGCGCCATCGGCCTCGAGCTTTGTACGCAGCCGGGACATTTGTGATTCGACGATGTTGGTGCCGGGGTCGAAGTTGATGTCCCAAATCGCCTGCAGCAACATGGTGCGGGTGACGGTCTGGCCGGGGCGCATGGCGAGAAATTCAAGCACTTCGTATTCCTTGGTCAGCAAATCAAGCCGCTTGCCCGCGCGCGTGACCTGCCTGCTCACGCGGTCGATGATCAGATCGCCGGTGTTGACGTTGGCTGAGGCCTTGCCGGCGTTTTCACCGCGGCGTGCGAGCGCGTGAAGGCGCGCCAGCAATTCTTCAAAGGCAAACGGTTTGCAAAGATAGTCGTCGGCTCCCGCGAACAAGCCCTCTGTACGGCTGGCGATTTCACTGAGTGCCGTCAGCATCAAGACCGGGGTCATCAATCCGTCTTGCCGCAGGCGCCGGACAGCGGTCAAGCCATCGATGCCCGGCAACATCCGGTCGACGATCAGTGTGTCGAAATTTTGCTCGCGGGCGCGGGTGCACCCCGCTTCGGCATTGGCGCAGACGTCTACGCTATGGCCATGCTTGAGCAGGCGGTCTGACAGATAGCCCGCCGTTTCTGTGTCGTCTTCGATGATGAGTATTTTCATGACCTATGCGAGTCGTACCGTGCCATTTTGTGGAGATTGCAGCAAAATGACGCGAGTTCAAACAGCCAACATTGCATGAATCTAACACGAGGGTTTCAATTTTCCGAGGGTGCCGATTGTGATTGCCTGTGTCCGGGCTGTTTCGTACCAAATCGCACACAACTTGTTATGTACGGGGTAGGATATGCGGTCAAAAAACACCTGGATACTCGCTTGAGAGCCGTCCGCACAGTGGCAAGCCGGCGGCTCTTTGATGCCGCGGTCGTTGCGACCGCGAGCGAACTGTTCGTCGAGAACGGCTTCCACGCCACGTCGATGGAAGACATCGCCGATGCGCTCAGGGTCACAAAACCGACTGTTTACGAAGCCTACGCCAGCAAACAGGATTTGTTCGCAAAGGTTCTGGAGCAGGCCGCCAGTGAGTTGGATTTGACCTGGGTTGAGCAAGCGGAGCGGCACGAAATTTCGTTCGCTTCTTTCCTGGACCGGACGCCGACCGAGATCATGATGCTCATCGCCTCTCCCAACCGGTTCAGGTTGCTGCCGTTGCTGCTGCAGGAAAGCGCGCTTGTGCGACGCCTTCCAGACGAGTTTTCCAAGGCCGTGCAATCGCACCTTGGGGCGCGCTGGGATGCGTTGATTGCAGCAGCGATGGCGCGCGGTGAGTGCCGCCAAATGGACCCCGGACTGGTGCGCCGGATGCTCACCGCACCCTTGGCCATGCTGGCTTTCCAGCACGTCGCCCTAGGTGAAACCACGCCAAGCCCCGAGTCGACTGAAGCGTTTCTGGTGGAGACTTACGCCATGCTCAAAGCAACTTTGCTTCCCGACGCGGCGTGAGGGCCCAGTACTCAACATCATTAGTGAGTAATGCCGGAACACAGTAAAAAATGGATAACTCCTCCATGGTATCAAAGGGACGCTATCTGTAATTACCTTGAATCAATCGTGCCTCTTGCCCTTAACTTTGCAGTTACATATAGCGTCCCCTTAATTCCTAATTCCTCCCGTAATTCCTCCTGAGCTAGTCGCCTTTGATTGAGCGGGAGGGCCAGCCAATACGGACTAGGAGGCCGTCCGGACCGGCAATGCCGACTTCGTAGATGCCCCATTCACGGTGGCGAAGAATTCCGCCGGGACGGATGATCAAGTCGTCGACCCGCGCGGCGATGACCTCGACATGCGGAGTACGAATGAAGACACCGAAGGGGTTGTGCTCCGGCACGCGCCACAGGCCGTCCCCTGCTTGGGTCAGATGCACCTCGCAGCCCCAGCCCGTCATGATAGCGTACTGGGCATCGCCGCCCGTGCGGGCAAACCCCAGACGCTCCCAGAATGGGATAGCAGCGGGCAAGTCGTTGCAGGGCGCAATGACAAAAGCGCCGATGGTTGGAGGCTCGGGCATCTAGGTACTCCGTGTTTGCCGCGCCGGTTTCCGCGCCACCGCGCACGCTAGGACTTAAGGGGACGCTATATGTAACTACCTTGAATCAATCTTGCCTCATGCCCTTAACTTTGCAGTTACATATAGCGCCCCCTTACCCATAATTACTTAATTATTCCAAAGGGGTTCACGGGGCGTCGAGGAAGGCGAGCATCGCTTTGTTGAACTCATCGGGCTTTTGGATGGGGGCCCAGTGGCTGACGCCGGGCAGGATGATGAGTTTGGCGCCGGGGATGGTGCGGGCCAGATATTTCGTGTGCTCGGGCTGGACGGCTTCTTCGTGTTCGCCGTCGACGATGGCGATGCGCGGACCCTTGATGGCGGCGAGATCCTTGGCGGTATAGTTGGGCTGGTAGGCGATCATCTTAAAGATCGCTTCGGCTAAGGTTTGAAAATCATTCGGGGTCGAGGAAAGACGCGCATAGTCTTTAGCCGCCTGCTCGATGAGGCCCAAAAAAATGGGTCGCTGGTCGAGGTTCGGCATGACGCCGGTGGGGTCCATATTGGCGCCGAAGGCAAAAACGCGCGTGACGCGTTTGGGGTGCTTCATTGCCATGATCAGGCCGATAATGCCGCCGTCGCTCCAACCGACGATTGCGGCCCTGTTGATTTTCAAAGCGCTCATTACGGCGACGACATCTGATTCCATCAGCTCGTAGGTGAAGGGGCGCGCGTCGCGGGTGCTGCGGCCTTGGCCGCGGCTGTCGATGAGGATAACGCGATGGCCAGTCTTGACGAGTGCCGGGACCTGATTGCCGAAATTTTCCGCGTTGCCGAGCGCGCCGTGAAGCAGCAGCACCGGCGCGCCGGCGCCGTAGCTTGCGTACCAAATGCTGGCGCCGTCGTGGTCGATGCGGCCGTGGGTTTCGAAGGGCTTCAGGGGTGGGATTGGCGGGCGCGTTTCCCAGAGCTTTGGCGGGGCGGGTGGCGGCGTCTCACTTTTGGTGGTGTCCCCGGTGGGTTCGCCGCAGCCAAACAGTGCCAGCACGGTTGCGATTACCAGGCCAAAAATGCGCATGGGTTTCTCCGGTGATGATGACGATGATTGAGTCATATGCGCTCTCCGAAAATCGCGCTGCCGATGCGCAGGTGGGTGGCGCCGGGGGCGATGGCTGACTGATAGTCGTTACTCATGCTGAGGTGGGGCAGGCCTGCCGTTCGGGCGAGTTTCAGCAGCAGGGCGAAATGCGGCGTCAGAACGCCGAACCGCCCGCTCACGCCCGCCCCGTCGAAACGCCAGCGCGCACCTTGCCTTGCAAAGGCGCCGCACATCCCGTCACGCCCGCGAACGCGATCGCGCTCATGCCGGCAATCAGTTGACGCCGTTGCAGCACTGTCCCCTCCCTTTCCCTCATTTCGGTTCGACGAAGGCGGTGTTGTGCTTGGGGAACCATTCGTGGCCCTTGAGCATGTAGTTCCAATAGAGGATCGGCAGGCCCGTGGTTTTGATTTGCCAGTTGATGGCGCTCTCCTTCGCCGGATCGAGCGGCAGCGTGGGTGTCACTTTTCCGCCGTAGGTGAATTCGGCCATGATGACTTTGCCGTAGGCCGTCGTCAGCGGGCATGAGGCATAGCCGTCGTAGCCCTTCTCCGCCGTTTCCTTCGCCATCATGTGCAGAAGGTTGCGTACGACGACCGGTGCCTGCTTGCGCACGGCGGCGGCGGTTTTCGAGTTCGGCGTCGAACAGACGTCGCCCAGCGAAAACACATTGGGAAACTTTACGTGCTGCATAGTCGCCTGATCGACCTCGACCCAGCCGGCGGCGTTGGCAAGCGCGCTTGATCTCACCTCGTCGTGCGGCGATTGCGCCGGCGAGACATGGAGCAGGTCGAAGGGGACGGTCACGCGCTCGCCCCTCGCGGCATCGCTCACGCGCTCGAACGTCGCCGTCTTGCCCGCTCCGTCGACGGCCACGAGATTGTGCTGATAGTTGACGCCGATCTTGTGGCGCGCCGCCACCTTGACGAGCTCGCGGGCGAAGAACGGCACGCCGAAGATCACCGGCGCGTGGGTGAAAAACTGAACGTCGCACGACTCGCGAAGGCCGTTGCGGTTCATATGATCGGCGGTCAGGTAGGCCGCCTTCTGCGGCGCCCCCGGGCATTTGAACGGCAGCGGCGCTTGCGTGAACACCGTCTTGGCGCCGGTGTTCAGGTTCCGCACGCACTCCCAGGTGTAGTTCACGTAGTCGGGCGAGTAGTTGCTGCACACGCCGTTACGGCCCAGCGTTTCGCGCAAGCCCTCGATCTTGCTCCAATCGAGCTTCACCCCCGTCGCGACAACGAGATAGTCGTAAGTGATCGTCGTGCCGCCGGCGAGCTTGACCCGGTTATTCGCGGGATCGAATTCCTTCACCTGGCCTCGAATGTATTTGACGCCAGGCGGTATGAGTTTCGCTTCGGCCTTGCGTGTGGCGTCAAGCGTATAGGCCCCGGCGCCGACCAGCGTGAAGGCCGGCTGATAGTAATGCGCGTCCGAAGGCTCGACGATCGCGATGTCGAGATCGGCGGGGCCCTTTCGCTTCAGGCGCGCGGCGACCGTAATTCCCGCCGCGCCCCCGCCCGCGATCAAGACGCGATGATGCTTCGTCACTTGGCTCATGTTTGCTCCACAACCTTGAGGCGCCCGGAACGCGGCGGAAACTAGGGAGCCGAAATATAGCCCGAGATTGCCCGCGCGCGGAAGGGGAGGGCCAGCAATCCCCACGGGGATCGGGTGAAGGACGTTAAGCGGCGATGAGGCTTGCGAGGTATTCGTCGTCCCAGGAGGCTGTTTTTCGCCTGAGGCGGATGGAATCTTTTCCCGGCGCTTTTCTGGCGAGGTTATACGCCATGTGCCGGAACGTCGCGAAGTTCGCGGGGGTGTTGTCGGCTCTGACGCGGCATTCATCGTCGCGAAAGACCATGTCCATGACCCAGTGCAGGCTGCTTTTTAAGAAATTAATTGAAGGGACGGTATATGTGAATACCTTGAATCAATCGTGCCTCGTGCACTTGACTTTGCAATTACATATAGCGTCCCTTTAATTACTTTAATTATCCAGCCCTGAGACGACGGAAGCGTTTCTCGTGGAGACTTACGCCTTGCTCAAAGCAGAGCTGCTTCCGGACGCCGGGTGAGGGCTAGCGGCGTTCGCCGAAAATCGCGCTGCCGATGCGCACGTGAGTGGCGCCCAGGGCGATGGCTGATTGATAGTCGTTACTCATGCCCATGGAGAGGTGGAGCAGATCTGCCTTTCGCGCGAGTTTCAACAGCAATGCGAAATGCGGGGACGGTTCTTCGTCCGCGGGCGGAAGGCACATCAGGCCCGTGATGGCGAGGCCGAATTCGTCACGGCATCTGGTGATGAAGGCCAGGGTTTCTTTCGGCGCGAGGCCCGATTTTTGCGGTTCTTCGCCAGTGTTGACCTGGACGAATAGCTTTGGCGAGCGCCCTGCCCGCTTGATTTCGCAGGCCAGGGCTTGGGCCAGGCTGTCGCGGTCAAGCGTGTGGATGGCGTCGAACAGGGCTACGGCGTCGCGGGCCTTGTTCGATTGCAAGGGGCCGATGAGGTGGAGTTCAAGCCCAGGGGTTTCGGCCTTGAGAGCGGGGAATTTCGTGGCGGCCTCTTGCACGCGGTTTTCGCCGAAGACGCGCTGGCCGGCGGCAATAGCTTTGCGGATGGCGTTTGGGCTTTGGGTTTTGCTAACGGCGATGAGCGTCACGCCTTGCGGAATGCGGGCGCGGAGGGCAGCTAGGTTGGAGGCGATGGTGGGGGCTGGTATGGGTGGGGTCATGAAGGGTGAGACTGTAACTCAGAACCGCGCGAAGCTGGCACGTAAAGCGCTACGGCTCAACGCGCGTTGTGGGCGCGGGTTGCCTTCGCTGGTGTTGATGACCGACGATACGCTTGTGGTCGATTGGGTGGAGGCTGTGCGCGCTTTGCCGCGCGGGAGTGCTGTGGTGGTGCGCCATCGCGAGGCGCGCGCGCGCGAGGCGCTGGCACTGGGGTTGCGGGTGGTGTGCGACGCGCGCGGAGTCAAGCTTTTGATCGCGGACGATGTGAAGCTAGCGGTGCGGCTGCGTGCGGACGGGGTGCATCTGCCGCAAGCGCGGATGGCGAAGGTCGGAGTGGCGCGGGCGCAGTTCGGGCTGGTGACGGTATCGGCGCATGATCGCGCGGCAGTGGCGAGGGCCTGCGTGCTGGGCGCAGATGCGGTTTTCGTGTCACCGGTATTTGCGACGGCGAGCCATGCGGAGCGCGGGGCTTTGGGCGTGGTGCGGTTTGCCGCGATGAGCGCGGGGTGCGCGTGCCCGGTTTATGCATTGGGCGGGATTGACGCGAATTCAATCAACCGCCTTGGTGGCTTGCGCCTGGCCGGGGTGGCGCTGATGCGCGGGTGGCTGGCGCCGATTTGCACGATCTGAATCAGACTGCACCGCCGATGGGCAACGAGCGAATTCGAATGCGCGTCCCTTCCATCACAATCGCTGCGCCGGTGAGCAAGTGCTGTTCTAACGCTGGCAGATTTGCCGCGATGAAAGTTGCCTGGAGTTCAGGCTTGCGAGGCGTTCCGCGCCTCAGTAAAATTACGGACGGCTTCGCCTCATTGCGAAGTGCCAGCAACGTTCCAAAGTCTGTGTCCGAAGAAACTACAATCCGGTTTTCACTTGCCGCATAGTTGAAGATTGACTCGTCGTCTGCGTCCTGCATTGAAATATCACGCACATGGCGTGCGTCGTATCCGCGCTGACGCAACCGCTCTGCCACCAAAGGCGAAAGTGCATTGTCGATCAAAAACTTCATTCGCCAGCCAACGGCAATTCACGTTCGCGCACAGCTTCTGCTGCATATTTCAGAGCGTCTTTGATGTCGTCTGCTTCGAGGTCCGGGTAAGCGCCGAGAATCTGTGCTTCGCTCATACCATCGGCAATCATTCCAACGACCGTTGCCACCGGAATACGCAGACGCCGGATGCAAGGCAGCCCCTCCATTTGTTTTGGATCGACCGTAATTCGTGCGAATTTCATATGCTGCTCCCGATTTGCTTTGATCAGGGCCGCATAGTAGCGATTTGCCGTGGCAGTGTCGCGCTTCGCTTAGGCCTCCAGCAGCACCTCGAAACCGCCCAGGATCATGCGGTTGCCGTCGAAGGGGCAGTCCATGCCGCCTTCTTGCATTCGCGGGTCGGCCATGGCTTTGGCGTTGCCTTCGTCTCGGGCGGCTTTGGATGGCCAGACCATCCAAGAGAAGACGACTGTCTCGTCGTCGTTGCATTTTACCGCCATTGGGAACGAGGTGACTTTGCCGGGCGGGATGTCGTCGCCCCAGCACTCGACGACTTTCAAGGCGCCGTGTTCCTTGAAGATGGGGGCGGCGATTGCGGCGATCTTGCGATAGGCTTCGCGGTTGGCTTTCGGCACAGGAATCACAAATCCGTCGACGTACATGGGTTTGCTCCTGTTATTCGCCGCGGTAAGCGGCTTCGAGTTTGGCGATGTCGAGTTTTTTCATTTGCATCATGGCGGCCATGGTTCGGGCGGCGCGGTCGCGGTTGGGGTCGTTGAGATATTTCGCCAGGATGGTGGGCACGATCTGCCAGGAGACGCCGTAGCGGTCCTTGAGCCAGCCGCACATGCTTTCGTTGCCACCCTTGGCGATGAGTGCCGACCAGAGCCGGTCGACTTCGGCTTGGGTATCGCAGCGGACGCTGAGGGAGGCGGCCTCGGTCAATTTGAAATGCGGGCCGCCGTTGAGGAGCAAGAACTCGGTGCCGTCGAGCTTGAATTCCACCGTCATGGCGAGGCCCGCAGGCATCGGGGTGCCTTCGCCATAACGCGCTATTGCGGTGACACTCGAGTTGGGAAAGAGCGAGACGTAGAAGTTCGCGGCCTCTTCCGCCTGGCGGTCGAACCAGAGGCAGGTCGAGACTCTTTGCGGATGGGTCATGGCGGGGACCTGTTTTATGCGGAATCAGGCCGAAAGCGAACTGCAACATGCCACCTTTGTCAAGCGGCTGCTTAGAAACTGAACGTCGTTTCGAGGTAGGCGACGTTGCCGTCGAGGGTGTCGCACGGGGGGAAGAAAATTCCGCCGTTATCGGTTTGACACTGGTTTTGGGGCCCGTCGAATTTGAAGTGTTGGTAGCCGGCGGAGATGCGGATGTTTTCGTCGATGGTGTAGGCACCGGCGAACTGGAGGCCTGAGCCGGTCTGGTTTTCAAAGAAGAGTTCGGCTTCGGCGTAGACGTAGTTGGCGCCGAACATCCAGGGGCCAGTTTCGTAAGTTAGGCCTGCGCTCCAGATGTTGGTCACGAGGTCTTCAAAGACGTTGGAGTTGAACGCCCCTTGCGTCACCGGTCCGCCGCCCATCACGTTGGTCTGGCGCCAGGCGGTGCCGATGGTCCATTCGCGGTAGCCGAGTTTGGCGGCGGCGCCCCACTCTTCGAGGTCACCGTAAGTGCCCGCCCAATCGTTGTTGACGTTTTCGCCGGTGACGTAACCGACGCTGAGGCCGATATCGACTTGACCCACGGTGCGCAAATAGTTGGCGGCGAAATCCCAGATGTTGGCTTGTTCGTTGCGTTCGTCATCACCAAAGAGTTGCGCGGGGTCGCGGGTGCCGTCGGGCGCGAAGGAGACAGCCAGATGCAGACCGCTGAGGTCCGGCGAGAGGTACATGATTTTGAGGTAGTCGTCGGAGCCGTGAATGTCGGTGCGCAGCTGCATGCCGTTGGGGCTGAACAGGCTGCCGGGGGCTTGCGGGTCCGAGCTGCAGGCCGTGTTGCAGGGGTAGCCCATCAGGAAAATCTCAGGGTTATCGACCCTGATGCCCCGGGTCACGGACGGCTGGCTTAGGCCCAGGATGTCGGCGGCGCCGTCCTGGAGGCCCGCTTGCAGTCGGCCAAGCCTATTGTCCCAATAGAACCAAAGTTCTTCGAGGACATTCGAGGCGCCGGCGTCGTTCAAAAACGAGTCGAAATTGGTGGCGTAGTCGATATCAAAGGCGACGCGGCCGCCGATTTCGCCGCCGCCGTCGAGCGGCAGCGATGCCGAGCCGTAAAGGCCGGAGTCGATGGCCAGCAGGCCCTGGTCGAGGCCGTCACTGTTTGATTGGTCGACGTAAGCGCCGACGGCGCTGAGGTGGCCGTTAAGTTTGAGAGTGACGCGGTCGAGCGCATCGGCCGAGGCTGCTGTGCTGGCGAACAGCAGTGCTGCCGTGATTGAGAAGGCGGACAGACGCATCATTCGATTTTACCTCAAAACTCAGAACGTGATCGAGGTCTGAATGTAGCCCAGGTTGGCATCGAGCGTATCGCACACGGGTGTGGGGGCCGCTACACAGGTGCCGGCCGGGCCATCAAAAGCGTAATGTTGGTAACCGGCGACGATTCGCGCGTTTTCATCGAATTCGTAGCCGACGGAACCGGCCCAGCCCTGCGCGTCCTGGGTGAGGTCGCGCCCATCGGCAAGCCGAGGCAGTTCTTCCTCGAGGTTGACGTATTCGGCACCGACGCGCCACGGACCGGTTTCGTAAGTGACGCCTGCGCCCCAGATCGTGGTGTGATTGTCGGGCAAAACGCAGCCTGCGAGTTGGCCGCAACCGACTGAAGCGCCGCCGCCGTCCGCCAAGCCTGCGCCACCGGCAATGTTGGTGACACGATAGGAGCCGCCGACTTTAAGGCCTTCGTAAGCAATCTGGGCGCCGGCGCCGTATTCTTCGAGATCGCCGGGTGTGAAGGCGTTTGTAAGGAATGGAACGGGCGGCCCGGGAATGATGGGTGCCGCTATGATTGTAAGTGTGTGTCCTACCGTCGCGTCTTCGTTGTAGCCCGCGACGTAGCCGGCATAGAAGCCGACATCGAAAGCGCTGAGCGAGCCCTGATAGTTGACGCCGACTTCCCAGATGTCCGACTGCTGATCAGCCTGGTCGTTGCTGTTGAAGAGGTCGTTGAAGCCCCTGGTCAGTTCGGGTGCGTACGACGCCGAAAGCTGAATGCCGATGAGGCGCGGCGAATAGTAGATGATCTTGAGCGCGTCGCCGGACGCATTCAAATCGGTGCGGGTGTGGGCGCCATTGGGCTCGTACGCCGTGAAACTTGACGAGATTGGATCTTGCAGCGGGAAAGCGCGCGCGTCGTCGAGGCGATTAATTTCGGATACGGTTGGCGAGAAAATGCCGGCACTGTCGGCAGCGCCGTCTTCCAGGCCGATCGTGGCGCGGCCGAAGGCGCTTTGTATATAGAGCCAGACTTCATCGACGACATCAGGCGCGCCGTTGATATTGTCGTTGGAAAATTCGTGCTCGCTCGACTGAAAACGCAATTGGCCGCGCAAGCCGATTTCCAGGCCACTGTCGGTGACGGTTTTGACTCGGCCCCAGGTTTTGCCTTCGGCGGCAAAGCCGTAACCGTTCAGGGTGTTGGACGGAACTTCGGTTTGGTCGATGTAGTAGCCGGAGAGATTACCCTGCCCGCCCCAGTCGAACGACCATTCCCTCGCGGAGGCCGTGCCTGCGAGGGTGAGGAGACATACTGCAGTCAATGCTGGCCACAAACGCGTCATTAGGAGCCCTTTACTCTAAAATACCGATACCCAACTGCTCCCCCGAGCTTAGTCATGCGGTCAATCGCGGTGCCGGGTCAAGAGTTTGCTCCACCTAACGTTAGTTCAATCAATCAGTGTTGCTTGCCGATTGCACGTAGACCTCAGGTTTCGCCTGGCTTGGGACTCGCGCCATTAAGCGTAGCGAGGCGCACAAAAATGCGTGATTGCCCGCTCGCACCAATTGCTGCACTAGCCTTTCTTCGCGTATAACGCGGCCTCACTTTGGTCAAAAGCGGGGGTTGGTTTCAGCCTTCCCGGTGTCAGGTATAGAGTTTTATCCATGAAAACCAAGTTGCTTACCGCCGGTTGTGTTGCGCTTTTGCTCGCCGGATGCAGTTCAACTCCCGAGGCGGCCAAGCCCTCGGCGGATATTCCACCGCCACCGGCCCCAGTGCAGAAAGTCGAGGCGCCCGGCTCGGAGTCCGGGATGTTCAGCTGGATGGGGTCGGGCTCGAGTTCAAAGTCCGATGACCGCAAAGGGGTGGCGGTTAACGCCTATCTTTGGCGCGCCAGCCTGGATTCACTTTCCTTCATGCCGATGGACCAGACCGATCCGTTTGGCGGAATCATCAAAACCAGCTGGTACATTCCGCCGGCAACGCCGAATGAACGACTGAAGGTCTCGGTGTTTATTCTGGATTCAAGGCTGCGCGCAGAAGCGGTGCGGGTTTCGATTTTCAAAGAAATCAAAAAGCCGACCGGCGACTGGATGGAAGCAACCGTCGATCCCGATACGGTGACGAAGCTTGAGAATGTTATTCTCAACAAAGCGCGGGCACTGAAGATCCAGGACGAGTAGGGGGACGCAGCGTTCCAAACCGGATAGTCCGGCGAAGGCCGGCCGCCCTTACGCTATAAGTGCTTTGGGCACATTCGGTGCAGACGGCCTTTTTCTGGTGGCCGCAGGCGGGAAGATCAGGCTGGCGCGTGTGCCCAGTCCAAGGTCGCTTTCGAGAGTGAACTCGCCCCCGTGAAGTTCGACCAAGGACTTCACGATCGGCAAGCCCATCCCCGTGCCCGCATGCCGGCGGGATTTGCTGTCGTCGACCTGCGTAAAGGGCTCCAGCGCCTTCGGAATGTCCGCCGGGGCGATCCCGGCACCGGTATCGGTGACAGTGATGACGATGCCGCCGGCGGCGAGCATTCGCGCATGGACGGTGACCGAGCCTTCGTCCGGGGTGAACTTCCGCGCGTTCGAAATCAGGTTTACGATCATCTGAAGCAGCCTGCGACGATCCGCAAGCAGCAATGGCAATTCGGGCGCGGCGACGGTTTGCGGACTTGGTCCATGACCCTCACCGTGGCGCGCGCCGGCCAGACGGACCGCCTCGGCGATGATCTCCGCAACGTCGTTGGCTTCTGGATCGAGTTCCATTTTGCCGGCCTCGACCTTTGATTATGCCGCAGCGAGGAAGCCTTGCTCGAGCAACGCCGCGCGATAGGCAGCGAACAGCGCCTCCATCTCCTCTGCGTCGGCGGGGTGCGGGCGGGCGGTTTGATTGCGCAATTGACCTTCGAGACGCGCAGCGTGCGCGGCAAGCGCCATCGCGCCGGCCATGGCGCTTGAACTTTTCAGCGTGTGGGCAACGGCGGCCGCGGGCGTGCCGGTGTCGCCTGCCGCGAGAAGGTCGTGCAACCGCCTAAGTTGGGCGGCAGCGCCTTCAAGATAGCCGTCGACGAGCATGCGCAAAACATCCTCGCCATTCTCGGCGCGGAACGTCGCCAGCACTTCGGGATCGATGATCGGCTTTTCGGCCGCGCTCGAAGCCGGATTCCGCACTGGCGCAACGCGACGGTCGTCGCCTTTCAATGCGTGTGCGATAGCGACGAACAATTCCTCTTTACGGAATGGCTTGCCCAGATGCCCGCTCATCCCCGCAGCGTGACAGGCTTCAATGTCGCTCTCATAGGCGTTGGCAGTTAGCGCGACGATCGGAACTGTCTTGGCCGTGCCAGGCATCTCGCGGATGATGCGGGTCGCCGTGATGCCGTCCATTTCCGGCATCTGCATGTCCATGAGGATGATATCGTAGTCTTTGCCGCGCACCGCCTCAACAGCTTCCAGGCCGTTGCCGGCGGTATCGGGAGCGATGTCGAACTTCGCAAGGGCAACCCTGGCCACGAGTTGGTTCGTGGCGTTGTCCTCGACAAGGAGCAAGCGAAGCGGACGGCCGAGCGCGCGGACGGTGTGCAGCGCGTGCGCGAAGTCCTCGTCTGAGATCGCATGTTGAGCGCCGACTGTCTCGCCTTTGCCCACCAAGACAACAGGCAACTCGAACCAGAATGTCGAGCCCTTACCGACTTCACTGACGACACCGATCTTGCCGCCCATACTCTCGACCAATTTCTTGGATATGGCGAGCCCCAAGCCCGTGCCGCCGAATCGGCGCGAGATCGAGGCGTCAGCTTGCGTGAAACTTTTGAACAACTTGGCAAGGCGGTCGGCCGGGATGCCGATGCCGGTGTCGGTAACTTCGACACGCAACGTGAGGTGGCCGGTGGGACTTGCTAAAGTCGATGCGCGCAGTGCGACCCGGCCCGTCGCCGTGAACTTGATGGCATTGGTTAGGAAATTCAGCGCAACCTGGCGCAGGCGACCGGCGTCTGCTTTGACATAGTCTTGCAAATCGGCGGCAAGTTCGATGTCGAGGCTTAGGTTCTTTTCTTTGGCGCGCGGTTCGCATATTTCGGCTGCATGGCGAAGAACGAAAGGAAGGTCGAAGGGGGTCGCCTCGAACTCCAATTTGCCCGCTTCTAGCTTCGAGAAGTCCAGCACGTCGTTGATGATACGCATGAGACTGTCGCCGGAGTCGTGAACCGTCTGCGCATAGTGGCGCTGTTCAGCGCGCAAATCCGTTTCAAGAAGCGCGGCCGTCATGCCGAGCACGCCATTTAGCGGCGTACGAATCTCATGGCTCATCATGGCCAGGAATTCGGACTTGGCATTGCTCGCAGCTTCGGCGGCGTCGCGCGCATCTGCCAAATTCGCTTCGAACAATTTGCGCGCAGAGATGTCTTGAACGACAGAGAGAACGATGATCCGGCCGGATGCGTCAATGAGGCGCCGGCCGCTTAGAAGGACCGGAAGGTGCGTTCCGTCCTTTCGCACAAATTGCTTTTCGTAAGGCCCAAAATGGCCGTGCGCGTGCAGGAGCTCGAATTGTTCAAGTTCCGCCACATCGAGGGCGCACGGCGTGGTATCCCGACATGGCAAGCTCGAGAGCTCACCTTCGCGGCAGCCCATCATGTCGAACAGGGCGTCGTTGCCCGAGAGAAAGAGGCCGTCTTCCATGCTGGTCAGCGCGATGCCGACCGGCGCCAGCGCGAAGAGCATGCGAAAGCGTTCTTCGTTTTCCCTCAAAGTAATATCGGCGTCTGTGGCGCGGCGAAGATTCACTTCCGCCTCTTCGCGCGCTGCCTGCTCTCGCCCGAGCAGGTCGTTGTTGCGCACGAGGACGATGTGCTTCCAGGCGAATGCGGCGCTCGCAAGGACGGTGACCTCGAGGAGGTGGATGCCATAGTGGGCGACGGCCGTCTGTTCGCCAGTCGCCGAGATGTGAATGAACCACGCTGCCCAACACAGCACGACGCATACGGCATACTCTGTCCGATCGATGAGCACGATGCCCGCCGCGAGTCTGACGATAGCGACATTGGCTGCCTGTATAGGGTCGCCGGAGAGCCACAAGTGAAGCGCACTGTTCTACCAAGCCAGCAGGGTAATCGCGAACAAAGCACGGTGGCGAACGTACTGTGGCAGCGAAGGCGTCGAGAACGCGGCGCGCCAGCCCAGCAAGAGGACCGCAGTGCCCATCGCCGTCGCCGACATGGGCAACGCCCAATCCGCAGGCTGGAACAGGTGCAGCACCGACAGCGTCGCATAGAGCGCGCCCGCGACCGTCAACGCGCTCTTTGTGATGTCGGCGAAACCGGGCACCAGAACGCTTATGTCAGTCGCACGCCTGGCGCGAAGGGCTTCGGTAATGGGCATGAACCAGCCGGTGTTTAAGGTTCGAGTTTACGCGTCGCGATTTAATTTCAAGTAAGTCCTACGGTGCGACGGAGGCACAATACTGAGCAGTTTCACCCGTGATTAGTAGTACGTGAAGATCGTTGTTGCGTTGCTCTTGGTGGAACCTTGCAAAACGGGTGGTCCGCAGGTACTTGCGCCAGTTTCCGGAGGCGTCCTGCTGCCGGACCAAGCCGATCCGTTTGGCGGCATCATCAAAATTAGCTGGTACATTCCGCCGGCAACGCCGCATGAACGTCTGAAGGTCTCGGTGTTTATTCTGGATTCGCGGCTGCGGCGGTTGCGGCGGTTGCCAACGTAAAGAGATGCTCGTTCGCTAGCAATTTCATTCCTGGGAAATCTGAACTTCAATGAAACTACCGGGCATCGCTGCATCTACCGCCGCGGCAATGGCCGGCAGCATGGCCTTGATGAGTTTCCATCTTCCCTTACTGAGCACAATGTTAGAAATCTTGCGCACGGAGAGATTTTGCTGGTAACGGATGTTGCGATCAGTCGTAAGAAACACATCGAACTGAGCGGCTTCAGCCGCCTCCAACAGTTCGCCATTCCGCAGATTGTCCCAACCATGCAAACGCGCCTCTTCGACGACATGGCCGGACAAGGCGCTTGCAACGCCTCGCGGTGTGCCGTTGTCGAAGAGAATGCGCATCAGGCGGTCACGACTACGTCCAGGCTGCGCGCGGCGAACTCAAGGACGGCGCGGGCTTGCGGCCGTGTCACGGCGAATTGTTCCATGACTTCATCAATCGTCATGCCGTCTTCCAGATTCTCAAAAACAACCGCCACCGGCGTACGCGTTTCCTTGAACACCCACGCCCCGCTTACTTTGCCGGGAACACTTTCGACCGCCTCGCACTGCGACCAGTCTAGTCTATTCATGCAGCAATCCTCCTTCGTCCAGGCTACAGCATGGGCTTCCAGGCTACCGTATGGGCCTGGTGCCGTCACGCAAAACATAAAAGTGCCGTCTTGGACGGGCTTGATCCGTCCACGCAGCGTTGCATGCGTCCGCGAGTCGAAAAGGGCCAGACATTTCCAGATCACAAGCCTGTCTGTTGCATAGGCACGCAACAAATTGGTGGCAAGGGAAAGCCCCGCCAAGGCTCGCCGGGATTACATTGAATTGTGCGGCGCGGCGGGATGCCGCTGGGCTCGTTGCATGCAGGCGCTGGTATGGTCTTTTAAACAGACGATTTGATGGATCAGCATGATGTCGCGCTACAACGCCCGCGAGGCCGAGCCAAAGTGGCAGAAGGCATGGGAAGACGCACAGGTCTTTTTGACGAAAATCGACCGCTCGAAGCCGAAATACTACGTGCTTGAGATGTTTCCCTATCCGTCGGGGCGTATCCATATCGGGCATGGGCGCAATTATGTGATGGGCGATGTCGTGGCGCGGTTCAAGCGGGCGATGGGCTTTAACGTGTTGCATCCGATGGGCTGGGACGCGTTCGGCCTGGCGGCCGAGAACGCGGCGCTTGAACAGAATTCGCATCCCGCGATCTGGACTACCGCTAATATCGCGACGATGAAGGCGCAGCTGAAACTGCTAGGCCTGTCGGTGGACTGGAGCCGCGAGTTCGCGACCTGCGATCCGGCCTATTACAAGCATCAGCAGAAAATGTTTTTGGACTTTCACCGCCTGGGGTTCGTGGCGCGCAAGGAAGCGAACGTCAACTGGGATCCGGTCGATCACACCGTGCTTGCCAACGAGCAGGTGATCGACGGGCGCGGCTGGCGCTCGAACGCGGTGGTCGAGCAGCGCAAGCTGACGCAATGGTTCTTCCGGATTACGGATATGGCTGAGGAGTTGCTGTCAGCAATCGACGGGCTGGAGCGCTGGCCCGACAAAGTGAAGCTGATGCAAGCCAACTGGATCGGCAGGTCCGAGGGCGCGCGGGTGACGTTCGCCTTGACCGATGTCAAACAAAAATCGCTCGAGGTTTTTACAACGCGGCCGGACACGTTGTTCGGCGCGAGTTTCTGCGCCATCGCGGCCGATCATCCGATTGCGCAGGAGATGGCGTCAACGAATGCGGGATTGAAGGATTTCATTGTCGAGTGCAAGCGGCACGGGACGTCGGCGGCCGAAATCGAGACCGCCGAAAAATTGGGCTTCGATACGGGCTTGCGGGCGCGGCATCCGTTCGTCGCGGGCGCCACCCTGCCCGTCTATGTCGCGAATTTCGTGCTGATGGAGTACGGGCTGGGCGCTATTTTCGGCTGTCCGGCGCACGATCAGCGCGACCTTGATTTTGCGCGCAAGTATGGATTGCCGGTGCCGCCTGTCGTGATCCCCGCAGGCGAGGATCCCAAGACGTTTAGCGTCGGCACCGAGGCCTATATTGGCGACGGCGTGCTTGCGAACTCGGACTTCATGAACGGCATGAGCGTCGAGGATGCAAAGCTTGCGGCGATCGCCAAGCTTGAGAATATGGGCGCGGGCAAAAGCACGATTACCTACCGCTTGCGAGATTGGGGGATTAGCCGCCAACGTTATTGGGGTTGTCCGATCCCAATGATCCACTGCGTTTCATGTGGCGTCGTGCCGGTTCCGGACAAGGATTTGCCGGTGATTTTGCCGGAGGATGCGACGTTCGATCAGCCGGGCAATCCGCTCGACCGGCACCCGACGTGGAAAAACGTCGCCTGTCCATCCTGCGGCAAGCCGGCGCGGCGCGAGACCGACACGATGGATACGTTCGTCGACTCGTCCTGGTATTTCGCCCGCTATTGCGATGCGCAGGCACCGGGTCCCACGAACCGCGAGGCGGTCGATTATTGGCTGCCGGTCGATCAGTATATCGGCGGTGTGGAGCACGCGATTTTGCATCTGCTCTATTCGCGCTTCTTCGTGCGGGCGATGCGCAAGGCGGGCTATGCCGGGTTGAGCGAACCGTTCGCTGGCCTGTTCACGCAAGGCATGATCACGCACGAGACTTATCGGGACCCGGACGGCAAATATCTGTTCCCCGAAGAAGTTGAAAAGCGCGGCGATGTTGCGGTCAAGCGCGGTACAAACCTGCCGGTGACGATCGGCGCGATCGAGAAGATGTCGAAGTCGAAGAAGAACGTGGTGCCGCCGGAAGCGGTGGCCGACACGTTCGGCGTCGATGCGGCGCGCTGGTTCATGATGTCGGATTCGCCGCCCGAGCGCGATTCGGAATGGAGTGAGGCCGGCATCGATGGTGCCTGGCGCTATGTGCAGAAGGTGTGGCGGATGGTGGACGACGCGATTGCCACGCTGCCGAAATTTGGGACGCCGGCGCCGGACCAATTCAACGCGTCTGGCGTCGCTATGCGCCGGATCACACATCGCACGGCCGCTGCCGTCACCGACGATCTGGAACGCTTCCGCTTCAACAAGGCGGTGGCCAGGCTTTATGAATTCGTCAATGCGTTGACGGATTACAGGCCTGAGGGCGCCGATGGACAGTGGGTGCTGCGTGAGGCGCTGGAGACTTTGGTGATCCTAATCAATCCCATGGCGCCGCATCTGGCGGAGGAGTGCTGGCAGCGGCTGGGGGCTGCAACCATGGCGGTCCACGCGCCGTGGCCGAAGGCCGACCCCGCCTTGACCCGCCTCGACAGTGTTACAATCGTGATTCAGATCAACGGTAAACGGCGGGACGAAGTCGAATTGGCCAGGGATTTGGACGCAAAATCGGTTGAGGCTGCCGCCATGGCCCGCGATTTGGTGCGCAAGGCCATTGACGGACAGGTGATCAAAAAGGTCATTATCGTACCCAATCGGATTGTGAACGTGGTGACGGGGTAGAAATGAAGGTTGTTGTCGGCGCTTTCCTCGCAGTCGCTTCAATGCTGGCGCTCAGCGGTTGCGGCTTTCGTCCCCTTTATGCCGTGGGCACGACGCCCGAGGGCATGGACACTTATTTCGGACAAGTCTTTGTAGAGCCTATTCCGGGCCGGCAAGGAGTGCATCTGCGCAACCAGTTGCTGGATGCGTTGACGCCGTCGGGCACGCCGAGTGGAGCCGCATACCGGTTGGGTATCAAGCTTGAGGACATCAAAGAGGGTCTGGCTATTCAGGCGAATACGCAGATCACGCGCTATAATTATACGCTGATCGCCAAGTATGAATTGCGCGACGCGGTGAGCGGCGAGATGCTGGACCGTGGGACGACCCGGGCGATTGCGGCCTACAACGTCGTCGATTCGCAGTTCGGCACACAGTCAGCCGAACGCGACGCTCAGGAACGGGCAGCGCGGGAAGCGGGCGAGGAGATCCGGTTGCAGCTGGGGCTCTATTTCGAGAACCGGTTCGGGACGAAGGAGTAAGCCGTTTCTGTGCGCAGTTATTCGCGCGGCGAGGACCAAGTCAATTTCACCGCTAAGACGCGAAGGACCCGAAGACGCAGTGACTGGGAGCGGAGTGCACCCGAGACATGTTTCGAATGCTGGAAATTGTAACTTGAGTCCTTCGCGTCCTTCGCGTCTTCGCGGTAAAATTTCTTACTTCCGCTCATCATGACTCAATTTGAATTCGGATCAGGTACAATTGCGCATCTCATCCAGCGACGCTGACAAACTAAGTGCGAAGCCGCCTGCTTCTTGGGCGGCGGTGCTGGTGTTTGGCAGCAATAACGGCTTGGTGCGGGAGCGGGCGGACCGCTGTGTGGTCGCAATTGTTCCCGACATGAACGATGCTTTCCGGGTGGCCGATCTGAGCGGCGATGGGTTGAAGAAGGATCCGGCGCGGCTGGGCGATGAAGCGGGTGCCATCTCGATGTTTGGCGGCAGGCGGGTGGTGCGGGTGCGCGACGCTTCCAATGACCTGGCCGCACTGTTTGATGGCTATCTTGCGGATGTAAAGGGCGACACGCTGGTGGTGGTGGAGGCGGGCGAACTCACCAAGGCTTCAGCTTTGCGCAAGGTGTTCGAGAGCGCCAAAACGGGTGCCGCGATCGAGTGTTTCGACGACCGGCCGGAGGAGGCTGGGCGGCTTATTCAGCAGACGCTGAGTGCTGCCGGGTGGCAGGTTGAGCCCGACGCTTTGGTCTATCTGTCGGAGGCGTTGAGTGCTGACCGGCGTTTGCTGCGCACCGAAGTCGAGAAGTTGGTTTGCTATCTCGGAGCGGCTACGGCCGGAAGTGTGGTGACACGTTCTGAGGTGGTTGGGTTGATCGGCGATAGCGGCGCGGTTGAAGGCGACGAGGTTGCGGAGGCTGTCGCCGACGGGGATCTGAAGCGTCTCGACCGGCTGATCGCCAAGGGCAACGAGTCGGGGATGGCGTGGGGCGTGGCTGTCGGATTTACACTGCGCCTGTTCCAACGCTTGGCCGCTGGCATGGAAGGCGCCGGGCCGATGTGGGGCAAGATGCCGGTGCAGGTTTCAGGCTGGGACCGGGCGCGGTTGCGTCAGGCGATGGTGATCCTCTCGGAGGCCGAGGCGCGGACGCGGACGACTGGGTTTCCGGAAGCCGCGATGGCGCAGCAGGCGTTGGTCGAGGTGGCACGGCGGCGGCCGGGGAGCCGGCGGTAGCGGTTTGGATGCGGTGTCACAATTTCTGCGGTGAGCGAGCAGGATGGCTTTGGCCGGGAAGGGGGCGAAGAGGTTTGGGGACCGGCTCTTCAAACGATGGCACGTAGTCCTTTGCGGTCGATGATCGAGAGCAACCGCAGCGCGGGACCGCCGGGACGTTTTACTCCGCGCTCCCAATCGGAAACCAGATTCCTCGAGACGTTGAGATAACGCGCGAATACCGGTTGCGAGACTTTTTCACTTTCGCGGATGGCTTTGATTTGATCGGGGCCGAGAACTGGCATCGCGGCCAGGCAACCCTCGTCAAATTCGCGCATGGTCTGTTTGTCGATGGCGCCAGACTTGTGAAGACCGTCCATCATTTCGTGAACGGCGGACATGGACTTACTTTTATGGATCTTGGTTGTTTCGAGCTTTCGCTGAGTTGCTTTGACGTCCGGGACGTGAACGATGTGCACTCGGGCCGCGCGAGCACGACCCGAGGCATGGGCGACTGCCTCTCGCAACCCGCGCATAATTTTTTCGCCTCCCTTGCTCATCACGTTTCCTCTTCAACCTCGCCTTCAACAGTCGACGGTCCGTACACTCGTGGTGGCGCGGCGAGGTCCCTCATCCGTCACGCCGCGAAGTGCGGCGCGCCACCTTCTCCCGCAAGCGGGCGAAGGGCTTGCTAATATTTTTGGCGCTTCTCCCTTGGGAGAAGCTGGCCCGCCACTTCGGCGGGACTGATGAGGGCCGCTCCAGGCGTTACCCCGTGTGGCCCAGCAGGCGGCAGATTTCGTCTAGTTGTTCCAGGCTTTTGTAGGCGACTTTGAGTTCGCCGCCTTTTTCGCCTTTGTGGGAGATGGAGACGTTGAGGCCTAGTTGGGTGGAGAGGGATTGCTCGAGGGCGCGGGTGTCGGCGTCCTTGCCTATCGTGCGCTTTTTCTTGCCTTTGGCTTTGCGGCCTTTCTCTTCGGCTTCACGGACGTTGAGACCGCCGTCGATGAGTTCGAGCGCCATGGCTTCGGGGTCGGGCTGGCCTACCAGAGTGCGGGCGTGGCCTGCCGAAAGTTTGCCGGCGTAGATGTAGTCCTGGACGGTTTGGGGCAGAGCGAGCAGGCGGATCGTGTTGGCGATGTGGCTGCGGCTGCGGCCGATCACGTTGCCCAAGGCGTCTTGGGTGTAGCTGAATTTTTCGATCAGTTGGCGATAGCCACGCGCTTCTTCGATGGGGTTGAGGTCGGCGCGTTGGATGTTCTCGATGAGGGCGACTTCGAGTGCCTCGGCGTCGGTGAAGGCGCGGATGACGACCGGCACCTCGTGCAGGCGCGCCTTTTGGGCGGCGCGCCAGCGGCGTTCGCCGGCGACGATTTGGTATTCATCGGGCTGACCGGGAACGGGGCGCACGATAATGGGCTGGATGACGCCCTTGTCGCGGATCGAGTTCGCAAGTTCTTCGAGCGCCTCGGGATCGAAATGTTCGCGCGGCTGGAAGGGGTTTGGCCGGAGCAGCGCGATGGGCAAAGTGCGCGGGGCGCGGTGTTCGGCCGGGCTGGCGTGGCTGGTTGGGTGGAAGGCCTGGCCGGGCTGGTTGCCGGCCGCCAAAACTTCGGATTCGACCTCGCCCAACAGGGCGGAAAGTCCACGTCCTAGTCCTGAAAATGTCGATTTTTTTGCTTGGGTCATGCTGCTTTTCGGGACTTTTCGCGTTGAATGAGTTCGCCGGCAAGTTTGATGTAGGCTTGGCTTCCTGCGCTTTTCAGGTCGTAAAGCAGAGCTGGAAGGCCATGGCTGGGGGCTTCTGAAATGCGCACATTGCGCGGGATGATGGTTTGGTAAACTTTCTCGCCCAGATGCTGGCGAACGTCCTGGGCGACTTGTTCCGACAGATTATTGCGCTTGTCGTACATGGTCAGCACCACCCCCTGAATTTCGAGCGCGGGATTGAGACTGCCGCGCACCAGATCGATGGTGCGCAGGAGCTGGCTCAGGCCTTCGAGCGCGAAGAATTCGCATTGAAGGGGCACCAGAAGTCCGTGCGCCGAGGTCATGGCGTTGATGGTCAGGAGGTTCAGCGAGGGCGGACAGTCGATAAGAATATAATCATAGTGTGTGAATTTATTCACATTGACCGAAATGTCCGTCGCGTCGCTGCGTTCGACCGGGGCTGCTACTTTGTGGGCGTAGGCATCGAGTGCATCGCGCAAGCGAAACGAGCGCCGCGGTACACCGACGAGCTCCATCTCGGCGCCGGCCAATTCCGACGTCGCGGGCACGACATGCAAGCCCGGGATCTGGGTAGGGACGATCGCTTCATGCAGCTGCACGTGGCCAATCAGGACTTCGTAGATGGAGACGGAGCGCTGGTGTTTGGAAATACCCAGGCCGGTCGAGGCATTGCCTTGCGGATCGACGTCGATGACCAAGATTTGTTTGCCCACCGCTGCCAATGCGGTTCCCAGATTGATGGCAGTCGTGGTTTTGCCGACGCCGCCCTTCTGATTGGCGATGACGATGATGCGCGACTTTTCCCGCCGCGCGTATTCAGGTCTGAGGGGCCGTGGTGCTAAGACGGTTTCTGGGGCGTCCGCCAAGGGGATAATCCTGTCACTCGCAATACTGTTCCTGACCGGTCTGACCGGCTCAGGATGGGGGTGGCGTCGAGTTTCCAGGATTTGGCTGCGAGGGTCAATTCATTGGAGAGCGATTTACCCTTAAGAAACAGGCCAATGGTCCCAGGCCCAAAGTAGGGGTAGGCCAGGCCCAAGAGGCGATTTAATGGCGCAACGGCGCGTGCCGTTACGACATGCGTCTTCAGATTCTCCACCTGTTCCGCCCTTGCCCAGTGGATTTTGACGGGTGCTGCGGTTGCGGCGGCTACTTCTTCGAGGAAGAGACACTTCTTCTGGGTGGCCTCAATCAGGTGCACAAATGTGCCAGGTCTGTGGCTAAGAAGAATAGCCAGGACCATTCCCGGGAACCCTGCCCCACTTCCAAGGTCGACGACGGAGGTCGATTCGGGGGGTAACAGGTCTACGAGTTGGGCCGAATCAAGGATGTGGCGGCGCCAGACATCGGGCAGTGTCGAGTCGGCGACGAGGTTCAGCCTTTCGTTCCACTGGCGCAGCAAATCCACGTATGTGGATAAGCGACTCACGGTTTCACGTGCGACTCCCAGCTCCGTTGCAAAGTCAAGTTCTGTGTAATCTGAGGTTGCTGGCACTGCCGGAGTCACGCCGTCTGACGGCCGCGAATTCTGACATTCAGCAGGACTGCCGTCACCGCCGCCGGAGTTACGCCTTCGATGCGGCTGGCCTGACCCAGGGTGGATGGGCGGATGCGCGACAGTTTCTGGATCACTTCGGTCGAAAGGCCCGCCACGCCTTCATAGTCAAAGTCCGGCGGCAGGCTCAGCGATTCGTCGCGGCGAAAGGCTTGGATGTCGGCGGCTTGACGGTCCAGGTAGCCGGCATAGAGTGAATCAGCTTCGAGCTGCTCGAAGATTTTTTCTGGTACCGGCAAGAGTTCCGGCCACAGGTTCAGCACCGCTGCGCGTCCGGCGTTGGGATGAGACAGGAGCTCCAGGGCGGTCTTGCGCGCGCCGTCCTGATTGAGGGAAAGGCCGGCTTTGAGAGCAGCGGATGGAGTGATGGTCAAAGTGGCCAGTTTGGATTGAACGCAATCAAGTTCGTTCTTCTTTTCGGTAAAGGCCCTCGCACGCTGGGAACTAACGCAGCCTAGAGCCATGCCCATTGGTGTCAGCCTTTGGTCGGCGTTGTCCGCGCGCAGCGAGAGGCGATACTCCGCCCTGGAGGTGAACATGCGATAGGGTTCAGTGACACCTCTGGTCACCAGATCGTCGATCATCACGCCGGTGTAGCTTGAGGCGCGATCGAAGATTGCAGCACCCTGCCCCGCCGCTTTGCGAGCGGCGTTGAGACCCGCGACCAGGCCTTGAGCTCCGGCTTCTTCGTAGCCCGTGGTGCCGTTGATTTGGCCAGCAAGGAACAGTCCTGGCAAGCGTTTCAGTTCCAGGCTCGAGGTGAGTTCGCGCGGATCGACGTAGTCGTATTCGATGGCGTAACCCGGGCGGACCATCCGGACCTTCTCCAGTCCGGGAATGGTGGCCAGCAAGGCTAGTTGCACATCTTCGGGCAGTGAGGTCGAGATGCCATTGGGGTAGATCGTGGGATCGTCGAGGCCTTCGGGCTCGAGGAAAATCTGGTGGTTGTCGCGGGCGCCGAAGCGCACGACTTTGTCTTCGATCGACGGGCAATAGCGAGGACCGGTCCCTTCGATCTGGCCGGAGTACAACGGCGCGCGATGCAGGTTGGCTTTGATGATGTCGTGGGTCGCGGGCGTGGTGCGGGTGATACCGCACTGGATCTGCGGGTTGGTGATCTTGTCGGTGAGGAATGAGAACGGGACCGGCGGATCGTCGCCTGGCTGCATCTCCAATGCAGCCCAGTCGATGGTCCGGCCGTCAAGGCGTGGCGGGGTTCCGGTCTTGAGGCGGCCGAGTGCGACGCCCACGCCTTCCAGGGTCTTTGACAGTCCCATGGATGGCGCTTCGCCCACTCGCCCGGCGGGGATCTTGCGCTCCCCCAGATGGATCAGGCCGCGCAGGAAGGTGCCGGTGGTCAAGACGACGCTGCTGCTTGTGAATGCTCTGCCGTCGGCGGTGAGGACCCCCGCGACTTGGCCGTTGGCGATGATCAGGTCTTCGACGCTGGCCGCAATGATCGTCAAGTTGGCGTAATCTTGCAGGAGGGCCTGCATGTGCTGGCGATAGAGTTTGCGGTCGGCCTGGACTCTGGGGCCGCGGACGGCTGGGCCCTTGGAGCGGTTCAAGAGGCGGAACTGGATGCCGGCAAAGTCGGCGACCCGGCCCATCAGGCCGTCCAGCGCATCGATCTCGCGGACCAGATGGCCCTTGCCCAGGCCACCGAAGGCTGGATTGCAGGACATCTCACCCAGGGTTTCGATTTTGTGAGTGATCAGTGCGGCGCGCGCGCCCAGACGCGCTGCCGCTGCTGCCGCCTCGCACCCCGCGTGGCCGCCACCAATGACGATGACATCAAAATCGTTGCTCATGTTGGGCAAGCCGATACAGCAGTTGGTGTGTGGGAGTCAAAGTTCTGCGTACGGACGAATCGCAAAGCCCCCATCCCCTGCAGCAGCAAGGGCTGCGCAGGGACTTCCCCCGCAAGCGGGGGCAGACACCAGAACTTCTGTCTTCCTCCGCTTGCGGGGGAAGTGGCTGCGCAGCTCTTGCTGCTGCAGGGGATGGGGGACTGCACCGGGTGATAACTGTCCCCACGTTTCATGTGAGTCAGAATTTATTTGCCGATGCAGAAGTCGTGGAAGATCACGTCGAGCAGATCTTCGACGTCGACGCGGCCGGTGATGCGGCCGAGGGCGCGGGCGGCCAATCGAATGTCTTCGGCGATGAGATCGGCGTGCCAGGTCTCTGACTTGAATGCGGTGACAGCACGCCTTAGCGCCTGATGCGCTTCTTCGAGCGCATGACGATGGCGGAGCCTAGTCATTGGCATGGTTTCGGAGCCACCCACTCTGGCGATGACTTGTTGTTCCAGCCAGGCCAGGAGATCTTCGATACCCTCGCCGGTCTTGGCGGATACGTACAACGCGGGAGGGTGACGCGCGGGCAGCAGATCGCACTTGTTGATCAGCACTAAATCGTGTGCTGACAATTCCAGTGACACACGTGAATCAGGCGCATTGTCTGCACTTTCGATCACACCCAGACGAAGATCCGCAGCCAGAGCTTTGGCGCGCGCTCTGCGAATGCCTTCGGTTTCGACAACGTCTGTGGTGTCCCTGAGTCCTGCGGTGTCGATTAAAGTTACCGCGTAGCCGCCGAGATCAAGGTTGACTTCGATCGGGTCGCGCGTGGTGCCTGGCGTTTCTGAAACAATGGCCGCGTCACGGCGGGCCAGGGCATTGAGCAGCGATGACTTGCCGACGTTGGGCGCACCAAGGATGACGATGGTGAAGCCATCGCGCACGATCAACCCGCGCCTGGCATCACCCAAATGCGCGGCGATGGCATCTGAAAGGCTGGTGACGCGCGCTAGGACATCGCTGCCTAGCCCGGCTGGTATGTCTTCGTCGGAAAAGTCGATAGTTGCTTCCAGCCAGGCTTGCGCCTTGATCAGCCCGGTTCGCCAGCCGTCGTAGAGTTCCTTCAGCCCGCCTTGCAGTTGGCGGATCGCGAGCCTGCGTTGTTGATCGGTTTCAGCGGCGATGAGATCGGCCAGGCCTTCGGCTTCGGTGAGATCGAGTTTGCCATTGGCGAAGGCGCGTCTGGTGAACTCCCCGGGTTCGGCGGGGCGCAGACCCTGCAGGCCCGCCAACCTGTGGGACATGGCCTCGATGATGGCCGGGCCGCCGTGGAGGTGGAGTTCGAGGACGGCCTCGCCGGTGAAACTTGCCGGGGCCGGGAACCAGAGCAGGAGCCCCGTGTCTATCAGGGAGCCATCCCGGTGGAACACATTGCGCAGAACAGCCTTACGAGGGCTGGGCGCGGGCTTGCCCGTCAAGGCCTTGATTGAGGCCTGCGCCTGAGGGCCGGAAATGCGAAACACGCATACGCCTGCCCGCCCCCGCGCCGACGACAGTGCGAAGATGGTGTCGTCCAGTGTCATGCGGCGTCAGCTTCGGGACTTGGGCTTGGGCGGCTCAGGGTCTGTGGAGGCCCCCCAACCCGCGCCGGCGGCGCGAACCAGGGACTGGAAGTTCTCCATGCCCTGGGCGCTCCACGGAACCCAGTTCTTGAGCAGTTGCTGAGGGTCGGTGAGCGACAAGGCGCCCATGACCCGGCGCTGAACCTCAGCCATGACTTCGGCCTGCAGCGGTTCCACATCTGGCAGGCCCATGTAGGTGCGTGCTTCGGCGGGTGTACAATCGACTTCAATTGTGATTTTCATCGGGCGAACTTTCGACTTTCTGCGTTGGGTTGGCCGTTTAAGTTTGGGCGCACCGAACCTAGCGCGGTTAGAGGCCGGATGCAGCACAAGCTTTCACCCTTTCCTATTCAAATTTATGGAGCCTGAATACTCATGAATCTGCTCGCGCAATCGACGAGCCCCTATTTGCTCCAACACAAAGACAATCCGGTTCACTGGCGAATGTGGAGTCCGGAGGTTCTGGAAGAGGCACGGGCTAGCGACAAACCGATTATGGTTTCCGTCGGTTATGCAGCTTGCCATTGGTGCCATGTGATGGCGCATGAGAGCTTTGAGAACCCGGCGACGGCGGCGGTGATGAACGACCTGTTCGTCAACATCAAGATCGACCGCGAAGAGCGGCCCGATCTGGACGCGATCTTCCAAACCGCGCTCAATATGATGGGCGAGCAAGGCGGCTGGCCGCTGACGATGTTCTTGACGTCGAAGGGCGAGCCTTATTGGGGCGGCACCTATTTTCCGCCCGAAGCCAAGTTCGGCAAGCCTGCCTTTGGGGATGTGCTGAAGGAGGTGGCCAGGCTTTATCGCGAGAACGGCGAGCAGGTGTCAAAGAATACGCAGACCATTCGCACCGGCCTGCAGCGGGTGTTCGAGGTCAACCGGCCGGGTCCGCAATTGGACCCGATGACGCTGGACGCGGCGATGAAACGCCTTTGCCAAACCTTCGATGTTTTTCACGGCGGATTGGCCGGGGCACCAAAGTTCCCCAATGTGCCGGTGACCGAGTTGATGTGGCGCGCCTATTCCAACACGGGCCTGTCGCAGTTTCAGCAAGCGGTTGATCTGACGCTGACGAATATGAGCCAGGGCGGAATCTACGATCATCTGGGCGGCGGGTTCGCGCGCTATGCGGTCGATGATGTCTGGCTGGTGCCGCACTTCGAGAAGATGCTCTACGACAACGCGCTGTTGATCGACATTTTGACGATGGTCTGGCTGCATTCACGAAATCCCACCTATCGGGCACGCATTGAAGAGACTGTTGGTTGGACATTGCGCGAAATGCTGGTTGAGGGCGGAGCGTTTGCTTCCTCCCTCGATGCGGACTCGGAAGGCGAGGAAGGCAAGTTCTATACGTGGAGCGAAGCCGAGATCGATACGGTGCTGGGCAAAGACGCGCCGCTGTTCAAGCAGGTCTACGACGTGCGGCCGCAGGGGAACTGGGAAGGCAAAAATATCCTTCACCGTCTGCGCATGGCGTTGGCGCTGCCTGCAGTGCAGGAAGGCAAGCTGAACGCGTTGCGCGAAAAGCTGTTCGTGGCGCGAGCCAAGAGAATTGCGCCGTCACGCGACGACAAGGTACTTGCCGACTGGAACGGATTGATGATCCACGCCATCGCGTCGGCTGCAGAAGGATTGAACCGGATTGATTGGCAGGCCGCTGCTGTGAAGGCGTTTTGGTTTGTCGCCGAGACGATGGGCACGGGTGACCGCTTGTGTCACAGCTGGCGCGCAGGACAGGCGGGTGCGCCCGGCCTTGCGGATGACTATGCCAACATGGCGCGCGCTGCCATCACGCTGTACGAGATAACGGGACACAAACCCTATTTGGACAAAGCCGTCGCGTGGACGAAGATCCTGGATGACGTGTTCTGGCGCTCCGACATCGGCGGCTATGCGCTGACGGCGAAGGACGGCGAGGTTCCGCTGGTGCGGGTACGAACAGTGCTGGACGGTGCGACGCCGGCCGCCAACGGTACGATGATGCATGTGCTGGCGCGCTTGCTCGGCGTCACGGGCAATAAACATTATGCCGAGCGTTATAGTGTCCTCACTCAGGCGTTCGCCGAAGATGCGCGCCGGCAACCGGCTGCGGCCGCGACCTATTATTGCGGGTTCGATTTGATTTTGCGGGCGGTGCAAATTGTGATTGTCGGCGAGAAGAATTCGTCGAGCGTGGCGGCCTTTCGCGACGTGTTCCGGCGGGTGAATTTGCCCAACAAAATTATCATCACGATGGCGCCAGGCGAGATGCTTTATGCGGGCCACCCTGCGGCCGGCAAAGGCCAGATCGGCGACAAGGCGACGGTGTATGTGTGCAGCGGGCAGACGTGCTCGGTGCCGATCACGGACCCCAACCAGCTGGAGATGCAGTTGAAGACGCGCATGCTTCCGGCGGGGGCGATGCCGAGCGCGCCTGTTGCGTCTTAGGTTGAATGGATGGAGCGCGTTTATTTAGATTCGCTTCGTCCCGTTTCCATCTGTAAAAACGGTGACATAGTAATATGACCAAAGCCATTCGGATCGAGAAAACCGGCGGACCAGAGGTGCTGCGCTTTGAAGAGGTTCAGCTGGCGGCGCTCAAGCCCGGCGAGGTGCGTGTGCGCCACACGGCAGTGGGCGTTAATTTCATCGACATCTATCATCGTTCCGGGCTCTACAAATTGCCCCTGCCCTCGGGTGTGGGGCTTGAGGCCGCCGGCGTGGTCGAGGGCGTGGGCGCGGGTGTGACCCGGTTTCGCGAAGGTGACCGCATCGCCTATGCGTCGGGTCCGATTGGCGCCTATAGCGAGGCGGCGAATGTCGTTGCCGATCGCGCGGTGAAAATTCCCGAAGGCGTCAGCGATGACATCGCGGCGGCAATCCTGCTCAAGGGGTTGACGGCTCACTATCTGCTGCGGCGGACGTATAAGGTGAAACAGGGTGACACGATCCTGTTTCACGCGGCGGCCGGCGGCGTTGGGATGATCGCGGTTCAATGGGCCAAGTCGCTGGGCGCGACGGTGATCGGCACGGTTGGGAACGACAAGAAAGTGGCACTGGCCGAGCGCCTTGGCTGTGCCCATGTGATCGTCACGTCGCGCGAAAATGTGGCGAACCGGGTGCGCGAGATTACCGGCGGCAAAGGCGTTCCGGTTGCCTATGACTCGATCGGGCGCGATACGTTTATGGCGACGATCGACTCGATTGCGCCGCTGGGTCTGTTCGTGAGTTTCGGCAATGCCAGTGGGCCGGTGCCGCCGTTCGATGCGTCGATCCTGGCGCAGAAGGGGTCGCTGTATTTTACGCGTCCGACGCTTGCCAATTACGTGACGACGCCGGAAGAACTCGACGTCGCGGCGGGCGAGTTGTTCGACTTGGTCGCACGCGCTGTGGTGCGCAAGAACGAACCGAAGCGCTTTGCGCTGTCGCATGCCGCCGAGGCGCACCGGGCGCTGGAAAGCCGGCAGACGACGGGGTCGCTGGTGCTGATCCCGGACGGGGTTTGACGACGCCGCTCATGGCCCCCCTCCACCGCTGACGCGGTCCCCCTCCGCCGCAAGCGGGGGAGGATGAGCTACTCCGCTGCCATCGCGTCCTTGCGTAGGTACAGCGAGTTTTTTGGACGGGTGAAGACGCGGGCGATCATCGGTACGAAGGCGTCGAGTGGCATCGATTTGAAATCGGGGTCGAACGAGTTTTGATCGTAGAGGTGACAAAACTGAGCGGTGGGTTCGAAATGGGTATGGCCGCGAAACTGGTCGCGCATGTTGCGGTCGAGGCCCAGATGCTGGAAGAAATAATAGCCCTGGAAGATGCCGTGCTTTTCGACGATCCAGTGGTTGCGTTCCGAGACGTAGGGTTTGACAATCGAGGCGGCGATGTCGGCGTGGTTGGCCGGGCCTAACGTGTCGCCGATGTCGTGGAGCAGCGCACAGACGACGTACTCTTCGTCCTGGCCCGCTTGATGCGCGCGCGTTGCGGTCTGCAGCGAATGTTCCAACCGATCCACGGCATAGCCACCGCAGTCGCCCTTGAGCAGGTTCAGGTGCGCGACGAGGCGGTTGGGAAGGTCCTTCTGGAAGGGGGCGGCATGCTTGACGATGATCTGCCAGTCCTCGGCAGTGCTTTCGGCCATGGTCTTGTATGTGGCGCGGTCGTGCATTTCGTCGGTCATAACCTTCATCTCCGATTGCTTCTTGCGCCACCGTGGCGTGAAGTGGGCCTGACGTCAAACAGGGAAGCTGGATATGAGCAAAAAACTTCAAGGACGGGTCGCTTTGGTGACCGGCGGGGCCCGTGGCATTGAGGCCGCTTCGGCGCGGGCCCTGGCCGAGGCAGGTGCGGCTGTGTTGATCTCAGATGTGCTTGATGATGAGGGTCAGAAGACGGCGGCGGCGATTGCCGAGACGGGCGCGCGGGCCGGCTATCTGCGCCACGACGTGCGGGACGAGGCGGCTTGGAAGTCGGCGGTCGCAGAGGCGGAAAAGCGGTTTGGCGGGCTTGATATCTTACTTAACAACGCTGGCATCTTTGCACTCAAACCGATGAGCGAGACCTCGATCGAAGAGTTCCGGCACATGCAGTCGATCAATGTTGACGGCGTGTTTCTGGGCATGAAGTCGGCGATTCCTTCAATCGCCAAACGCGCTCAGCAATGGCCTGGCGGAGGCTCGATCATCAATCTGTCGTCGGTCGCCGGTTTAACGGGAGCGGCCTTTGCGGTGCCCTATAACGCTTCCAAAGGAGCGGTGCGGTTGATGACCAAGGGCGCGGCGCTTGAGTGTTCGCAGCTGGGTCACAAGATCCGCGTGAATTCTATCCATCCCGGTATCATCGACACGATGATGGGCCAGAAGGTGATGGACGATCTGGTTGCTACGGGTGCTGGAAGTGCCAACGAAGTCCGTACGAACGCGATCGGCCTGCACCCGCTGGGGCGGCTGGGCGTTGCCGCCGATATCGCGAGTGCCGTGGTGTTTCTGGCATCGGACGACGCGGCGTTCATGACGGGATCTGAAGTGGTGGTCGATGGCGGGTTGACGGCACGTTAGCGATGGGGCCGCAAGCGCAAGACCTTGCCGTTGCTCTCGTCGGTGAGCACGTAGATCGAACCGTCGGGCGCTTGCTCGACGTCGCGGATGCGTTCGCCGAGGGAGATGCGTTCCGCTTCGCTGGCCTTGGCTCCTTTGACCTGCACGCGCACCAGTCCCTGGGAACTTAAGCCTGCAATCAAAATGTCGCCGCGCCACATGGGAAACTTCGCGCCGGTGTAAAAAATCATGCCGGAAGGTGAGATGACGGGCGTCCAGTGCGCCAACGCATCGACGAAGTCAGGCTTGGATGGCGGGTCGGGGATGTCGCGGCCGTCGTAGTGGTTGCCCCAGCTGACGAGCGGCCAGCCATAGTTCTTGCCGGCCTCGGGGCGGTTGAGTTCGTCGCCACCGCGCGGTCCGAATTCGTTGGTCCACAATACGCCGGTCAATGGTTCGAAAGCTGCGCCCTGAACGTTGCGATGACCGTATGACCAAATCTGCGGCAATCCGCCCGCTCTGCCCACAAAGGGGTTGTCGTTGGGGATCGTGCCATCCCGGTTCAGGCGAACGATCTTGCCGAGATGGCTTGAGAGACTTTGTGCCGGTTCGAATTTTTGGCGATCACCCATTGTGAAAAAGAGATGGCCGCTGGGCGAAAAGACGATACGCCCGCCGAAGTGACCCGAGCCTGAGACCTTCGGTGTCTGCGAGAAGATGACTTTGAGGCCGGTGAGTGCTTTGTCACCCAATGTCGCGCGCGCCAACGCGGTCGATACGCCGTCGCCGCCTGGTTCGGCAAATGACAAGAAGATCGTGCGGTTGGTCGCGAAGGCGGGATCGAGTGCTATGTCGAGCAATCCGCCCTGCCCGCCGGCGTCAACTTCAGGCGTGCCGGAGAGCGGCGGCGACACCTGGTTGTCAATCCCGAGAATGCGCAGCCGCCCCGCGCGTTCGGTTACCAACAGGCGCCCATCGGGAAGGAATGCCATGCCCCACGGATGGTCGAGGCCTGAGGCCAGTTCCTCGACGGTGATTCTACCGGACTGCGTGTCGATCATTCGGGCGCCGCTTTCGGCCTGCGCGCAAACCGTGGTGGTGACGACTGCAAACAAAATCAAACCAGCCCGCTGGCGCATATTGGACATGTGCGTGTTCTCTGTTTTTGGTTGTGGACTGAAGCTGGCCTGAGCTTCAGCCAGAAGGGCGACGTCTTGTCTACTGGAGGTTTGAACCGTACGCTAATTTCAAACTTGATTTTAAGTTTTAATTAATATAATAGTGCTTTTACGTCAATAAATATATCTTTCAGGAGTATTTCTAATGTCGAGGCCTCGCCTTCCCGTTTCTGCCATTGTGACCCGGATTGTGATCGTCGGGCTGGGGCTTGCCTTGTTTTTTGAGCAGGCTGGGGTGCGCCAGCTTTTGCATCTTGAAGGTGCGGAGGGGCGGGTGATGATGACGCCCATCTATTGGATCAGTCTGCTGGCGCCGGTGTTTTATCTGGCGGCGTTGTGGGCGGCGTCCGAGGTGTTGGCCCGCATGAACCGGGGCGATGCTTTCGGTCCGGCGATGGTGAGAGGGCTTAAGGAAATCGGTGGCTGCCTGATGATTGGGGCGTTTGCTGCCATCGTGGTGCAGCCCAGCCTGATCCATCTGTTCGGCAACGGGTTTCTTGAAATGCGCGGCGTCAGGTTCAATCTGGGCGTCGAGACCATGACCCTGGCTCTGGTTGGGCTTGTCCTCGTCCTGTTGGCGCGCCAGGGGCAGAAGCTGAAATCGAATCTGGACCAGTTCGTCTGATGCCGGTTCGTGTGACGCTGGATGTCATGCTGGCACGGCGCAAGATACGAGGCCGCGACGTCGCCGAACAGATCGGCCTGTCGGAAACCCAACTCAGTCTGTTGCGTACGGGCAAGGTCAAAGGCGTGCGCTTCGGTACGCTGTCGAAGCTCTGCCTTGTGCTTGAGTGCACACCCGGGGACATCCTCGAATATGACCGGGACGACAGCGATTTGAATTTGAAAGACGATTAGGCGGGCTAACTACGTGATTGAAAGCCGGTGCAGCGGACGTAGTTGCGCTTCCATTGGGGGATGGAAATGCCCGTGGCCTTGACTTCGACGTGAATGGTCTCGGGCAAGGCTTTGGCGTTGTCGTAGTCGCGCAAGCGGAGAACAAATTTGCCGGTGGCCGCGTGCACGCTTTCAATTTTCCAATCCGCGATGGGGTCAAGCGGGGGGAGTTTGAGCGGTGCTTTCGCCGCCAGCTTGTCGGCCAAAGCAAAACTGTTCCAACGGCTGAGGCGAAACTCCGCAGGTCCGACGAGGGCGAAAAACAGGTACTGGGTTTCTTTGACTTTACAGCGATCTCCGGTTTTGGGAACCAGACGCTCATCAATGAAGAAGGCTTCGTCACCCGGCAGGTCCGCAGACAAGAGTTTCAACGCCTCGTCGTCGAGGGCGATCACCGAACGGTCTGCGGGTTTTTGGCAACGCTTGAAGACCATCATGTCGACGTCGCCGCCGAGTGAGGCCGACGAGCGGACGCGGGACATGATGTTGTCGCTGTCGGGACGCAGACGGAAAATTTCTTCGCCGGCCGTCAGGGAAACAACGCCATTCATTTCCTGGGCTTCGGCGATTTTTCCTCTCAATGAGGTTTCAGAACCGTCAGAGGCAAAGAGCACCCCGCCAGAGCGCTCAAACTCGATCGACAACGCCATCGCGCCCGCGGGCGGCGCTATCTTCGAGCAGAGCTTGTCAGCACTGACATCGGCGGGTACGCCGCTCCAGACGCCTTCGAGAAAAGATTGACGCTCTTTCGAGATCTGGATGCCTTCGGCCCGGCCCGCCGTGACCGCTAGAATGAGCGTGGTGAGTGCCAATGAAATTGCTGTGAACGTACGCATCGCTTTGGCTGTCCTCGTGGCGCCCTGCCCCGAGTGAGAATACTCAAGCCTTCACGGTGTTGCTACTGCTTTGGTGGCGGGGGTGAGGCCCAGTTCGTACTCAAATTCGTGGCTGGCGGCGCCCTTGAAATGGTCTGCGTCCCTGATGAGGCGCGTTTTGGCAAATCCCAACCGTTCAAGGAGACGGATTGAGCGCGCATTGCGGGTGTCAACCAAAGCCCGGGCGGTTTCGATTGCGGCTGCCTGATGCAAGTGGGTCAGCATGACGGGGATGGCTTCCGTTGCAATGCCGCGACGCTGAAAAGGCGTTACAACCTGGTAGGCGATCAGAGCTTTCCTGGTTTTGGTGCACGTGGCTTGCAGCAGGGCTGAGGCCGCCGACCCGTGGCGAATAAGCCAGTTCAGCCAGAGTTCGCTTCCTGACGGCGAGCGCCGCGATTTCCAGCGCTGGTAGCGTTCGCGCAGGGCTACAATCGACGGCGGCGGATCTTGCGGCAGGAACTCGTACATTTCCGGGTTGGAAAGGTGTTCGAAAAGTTCGCCGGCGTGAGAAACTGTTAGCGGTTCAAGTGTGAGGGTTGGCGTTGCCAGGGTTTCGATCTTGTAGGTGTCGAAAACCGGCAACTCCGCTGTATCACGTGTTCATGGCATCGAAGAAGTCAGAGTTCTGCTTGGTGCTTTTGAGCTTGTCGAGCAGGAATTCGATCGCGTCGGTGGCGCCCATCGGGTTGAGGATGCGGCGCAGGACATACATCTTTTGCAAGGTCGATTTGTCGGTGAGAAGTTCTTCCTTGCGGGTGCCGGACTTGAGAATGTCCATCGACGGGAAGACGCGCTTGTCGGCGACTTTGCGATCGAGAACGATTTCAGAGTTACCGGTGCCTTTGAACTCTTCGAAGATGACTTCGTCCATGCGGCTGCCGGTGTCGATCAGGGCGGTGGCGATGATGGTCAGCGAGCCGCCTTCTTCGATGTTACGCGCCGCGCCAAAGAAGCGCTTGGGGCGTTGCAGGGCGTTGGCATCGACGCCACCGGTCAGGACTTTGCCCGATGAGGGTACGACGGTGTTGTAGGCGCGGCCAAGACGCGTGACGGAGTCTAGCAAAATCACAACGTCGCGTTTGTGTTCGACGAGACGCTTGGCTTTTTCGATGACCATTTCAGCGACCTGAACGTGACGCGAGGCTGGCTCGTCGAAGGTCGAGGCGATGACCTCGCCCTTGACGGTGCGCTGCATGTCGGTGACTTCCTCAGGACGTTCGTCGATCAGAAGGACGATCAAAAAACATTCCGGGTGGTTGGCTGCAACCGACTTGGCAATGTTTTGCAGCAGCACGGTTTTTCCCGTGCGTGGTGGCGCCACGATCAAGGCGCGCTGGCCTTTGCCCAATGGGGCCACGATGTCGATGACGCGGGCCGAGCGATCCTTGATCGTAGGGTCGGCGATTTCCATCTTGAGGCGCTTGTCGGGATAGAGCGGCGTCAGATTGTCGAAGTGAACCTTGTGTTTCTGTTTTTCGGGATCTTCGAAATTGATGGTGTTGACCTGGAGCAGCGCGAAATAGCGTTCGCCATCTTTGGGGCCGCGGATCGGGCCTTCGACGGTGTCGCCGGTTCTGAGCACGAAGCGGCGGATCTGGTTTGGGCTGACATAGATGTCGTCGGGGCCGGGCAGGTAGTTCGATTCAGGAGCGCGCAAAAAGCCGAAGCCGTCGGACAGAACTTCGACGACACCTGAGCCGGTGATCTCGACATCTTGTTCCGCGAGTTGCTTGAGGATGGCAAACATCATGTCCTGTTTGCGCATGGCACTCGCGTTCTCGATTTTGAGTTCTTCGGCAAACTCGAGAAGGGCGGCGGGTGATTTGGACTTCAGGTCCTGGAGCTTCATAGCTTCTTGAAGCGACATCGAAATATACTCTCTGGTGATTACAGTTATGAGGGAAACAGGGGGATGTGACCTGACCCTTGCTCAGTGCGAGGGCCGTGGTCGTCAGAGGGGGGATTTGAAGATCGGCCGGAGGTCTCGGCTGCGGTTGCGGCCAATTCCTATTCGCGAGCCCTTGAGGGGGCTTTGCGCAGGCGTTCCGGACGATTTCGGAGAACGGGTGATGTGTAGCGCAGATAGATTGAAATTTGAAGTGGGCATTTTTAGCTGGTTTTCGCCAAAAACTTTGTTTCTTGCGGCTTTAAAACGGTTTCACGACGACGAGAATGACGATTGCTGCCATGAGCACGGCAGGAACTTCGTTCACAATTCGAAAAAACCGCTGTGACTTGGTGTTTTCGCTGCGCTCGAAAGCCCGTCTCCAACCCGACATCATGCCGTGCAGTCCCGAAAGGGCTGTGACCAGAACAAGTTTGGTGATGAACCATGGTTCAGTCCAGACGTTGAGGGCGAACGCCAAGAGCAAACCCAGGAGCCAAACGGCAATCATCGAGGGGTTGATGATGACGCGCATGAGTTTGCGCTCCATCGTCTTGAAGCGCTCGTATTCCGGGGTGCCGGGTGTGGTCTGGCAGTGATAAACGAAGAGCCGCGGCAGATAGAGCATGCCCGCCATCCAGGCGATGACCGCGATAATGTGGAAGGCTTTCAGCCACGGATAGAAAGGAAGCAGCGTTTCGCTCATGCGGCTTGGCCCTGGCAGGCACATTGGCGGCATGCGGCTGGACAGTTTCTGATGCCGCCACCGGGTATTGTTCCGGCTTGCGTCACGGCCGCTTTGACCAGAGCGGCGAGGCCTTCGATGAAGGCCGGATGGGTTCCGACTGCGGGAACGCGCAAGTAATTCAGGACGCCGCTTTCGGCTGCGAGTTTTGCATATTCGATGTCGAGCTCGACCAATGTTTCCGAGTGTTCTGAGACAAAGGCGACCGGCACGACGATCAGCGCAAGGCCTTGGGTGCCGGCGCGTTTGATTTCCTCGTCGGTCGCAGGGCCGATCCATTTCATCGGACCGACGCGGCTCTGATAGCTTATTTGCCAATCAAGTTGAGGAAGATTGAGAGCCTCGACGATGGCCTTTGCAGTTTGCTCGATTTGTTCTGGATAGGGGTCGCCAGACGCTACGATGCGTTGAGGAAGCCCGTGGGCGGAAAACAGCAGTCTGTATTTCACGTTGTGCGGCAGGGCTTTGAGCGTCTGGGCAATCAGATCGGCGTGAGCTGCAATCAGGCCCTCGTTGACCGGATAACAGCAAATAATGGATGTCGAAGCCTGAAGTTTGTGGCTGGTGGCGTAGGCGTTCCATTCCTGGATCGACGATCTTGAAGTCGTGGTTGAAAATTGCGGGTAGAGTGGCAGCAAGATGACTTTGTTGGGACGAAAGCGCTTTACCTGTTCGATGATGTCGAAGACGCGCGGTGCGGAATAGCGCATGGCCACGAACACTTCGTAGTGTGTCGTTCCACCTGGCAGGGCTGCGTGCAAAGCGGACGCCTGCGTGTAGGTTTGACCGAGGATGGGCGAGCTGCCGCCCAATTTTGCATAGATTTCGCGTGCGATAGGGGCGCGGCGCTTGGAAATTAGTGTCGCCAGCAACCAGCGAAAAGGTTGAGGGACGCGGATAATTGCGGGGTCGTTGAAGAGGTTGAACAGAAAAGGCTCAACCGTTTGGAGTGAGCTTGGGCCCCCCAGATTGAACAAAATGACGGCCACTCTCATATTTTTTTCCGGACAAGACGCATGAGCTGCTCGACGTGCTCAATTGGAGTTTCCGGGCGGATGCCGTGGCCAAGATTGAAAATGTGGGGTGTCTCTTTTGCCTGGTCAACAATTTTATCGACTGCCGATTGCAGATGCTTGCCGCCGCAGATGAGGGCAATCGGATCGAGGTTTCCCTGAAGGACTGCTTGTGGTCCCAGTTGTGCCCGTAAAGTCTGAAGGGATGTTTGGGTGTCGACGGAGATCGCAGTCGCGCCCGTTTGTTTGGCATAGAGTGTGTAATGTGTCCCTGCGGCGCGCGGAAATACGATGACAGGAGTGGCGGGCGAGTGATGGCGAACACCTGAGATGATTTTTGTGATGGGATCGAGAGAGTATTTCTGAACCTGACTGGCTGGTATTGTTCCGGCCCAGCTTTCAAAAATCTGTAGAACTTCCGCACCCGCTTCGATCTGGGCGATGAGGTAGTCTGTAGTTGCCTGTACGAGGATTTCGAACAGGCGGTCGAGTGCGTCAGAGTTCTCGTAGGCAAACCGGCGAAGGTGAATGCTGTCGTCCGAGCTTCCGCCCGCGATCATGTAGTTGGCGACTGTCCAGGGAGCGCCGGCAAAGCCGATCAGTGCAGTGGACTTGGGCAGTTTGGCTTTGACGGTTGAGACTGTTTCAAAAACAGGGGCCAGTGCTGTGCGGATATTTCCAGGTTTTAACTTGGCCAAATCTGCGGGGCTAAGCGGGGTAAGTTTTGGTCCCTCGCCTTCCGCAAACCAGACTTTCTGGCCCAGGGCGTGGGGGATGACTAAAATGTCGGAGAATAAAATGGCCGCGTCAAAATCAAATCTGCGGATGGGCTGCAGTGTGACTTCGCTGGCCAAGACCGGGTTGAAGCACAGTGATAAGAAATCTCCGGCCTGGGTGCGCAGCTCGCGATATTCCGGTAGGTAGCGCCCGGCTTGGCGCATCAGCCAAATTGGCTGCGGCGTGATGGATTGCCCGCTCAGAACCTGCAGAATTGGTTTTTGTAATTTGTGTTCGATCACTTCAGTTTCCTGGTCCCACTACTCACTTACTTATAGATATTTAAATATTAGTAGAAAGCAGTAGGGCGTGTGGATATTTGGGAGAGGATGCGTGTGCAGAGGACGTCCCCAAGGTCTTACCCAGGGGCTCAAACTATCCACGGTTGGGGATTGTGATGGTGGAGGCAGCGATTCCTGCTGGAGTGTGGCGGAAGTGCAATGTGGATGGTCTGTGTATGGTAGGCGGAATGAAAAGCTCTGGATATCTTCATTTCGGTCGAGGGGTGTGTTGGAGATGCACGGGACAGGGAGTGGGCCTGGGTGGGGGCAAGTGGCTGAGGTGTTGCATCCCGGTTTCATCCCCGGTCTTATCTGCGGTGTTGTCGACAGTTTGATCCTCAGGACATCGTGCAAAAAACCCGGGCCATAGCGATCTATTTTCATTTGCATCTGGTGTCGGACTCGACGGGCGAGACGCTGAATGCGGTGGCGAAAGCGGCGTGCGCGCAGTTTGAGATGGGCAGGCCCATCGAACATTTCTATCCGCTGGTGCGCAATCGCAAGCAGCTTGAGCGTGCGATTGCCGAGATTGAAACCGCGCCTGGGTTGGTGCTGCACACGATGGTCAACGCCGAGTTGCGACAGTTTCTGGAAGTGCGCTGCCGGGAATTGGGGCAGCCTTCGGTTGCGGTTCTTGATCCAGTGATGGCTAAACTGGGGGCATATCTGGGCGCGGAAGAAAGCCATCGACCGGGCGCGCAACATGATCTGGATGCAAAATATTTCGCGCGCATTGAAGCTTTGAATTACACGATGGCGCATGATGACGGACAGAGCGCGGCGACGCTGGAACTGGCAGATGTTGTGCTGGTGGGTGTGAGCCGGACGTCGAAAACGCCGACATGTATCTATCTGGCAAATCGGGGCATCAAGGCTGCAAATATTCCCATTGTCGCTGGGATCGCATTGCCTGAGGAACTCAGTCGTCTGAAGCAGCCGTTGGTCGTAGGGCTTATTGTGGCGCCAGACCGGCTTATTCATATTCGCAAGAACAGGCTGTTGTCGCTGCAGGAGGAAACTGAGACGAGCTATGTTGATCTTGAGTCCGTGCGGGCCGAAATTGCCATTGCGCGGCGTTTATTTGCCGAGAAGGGCTGGCCGGTGATCGATGTGACGCGACGGTCGATTGAGGAAACGGCTGCGGCGGTGCTGGCGTTGTACAGCCGGGCCGGTCAGAAAAACCCATGAGCGGGATCATATTGGCATCGGGGAGCCTGACGCGTCAGAGGTTGCTGCGCGCGGCGGGTGTTGTGTTTGAAGTCGATGCGCCCGCCATCGATGAGACGGGTGTTTTGGAGGCGCTGCAAGCCGAAGGCGCCTCAGCGCGGGACGCCGCCGACCTTTTGGCAGAGCTCAAGGCGTTAAAGACTGCAAGCCGGCACCTTAAGGATTGGGTGATTGGTGGTGATCAAATACTGAGTCTGGGGGCTGAGTTTTTCAGCAAGCCCGGCACGCTTGGCGGCGCGCGGACACAGCTGCAAAGCCTGCGCGGCAAGACGCACGAGCTTTCGTCTGCGGTTTGTGTTGCCAAAGATGGCGTGATTGTTTGGCGTTATGTGGGGCAGGCGAAACTCAGCATGCGGCAGTTTTCGGATGAATTTCTGGACGCGTACCTTGTGGATGCAACAGCGGATATTCTGGGCAGCGTCGGTGCCTATCATGTGGAAGGGCTGGGACTTCAGTTGTTCTCCAAGATTGAGGGCGAATATTTCACGATCCTGGGGTTGCCCATGCTGCCGCTTCTGGATTTTCTGCGTGTGAATGGTGCACTCAAGACATGAATGTTTCCGGGACAACACTGCGTGCGGGGGTGGTTGGCTGGCCGGTTGCGCACAGTCTTTCTCCGGCGCTGCACGGGTATTGGATTTCACAACACGGACTGGATGCTACCTACGAACCGTTTGCAGTGCGGCCTGAGGCCTTCGCATTGGCGTTGCCCGGGTTGGCATTGCAGGGTGTATGCGGTGTGAACGTCACGCTGCCGCACAAGGAAGCGGCCTTCCAGCTAGTCGATGCGCGCGATGAGGCGGCGCAGGCTACGGGGGCTGTGAATACCGTGGTGTTTGCGGGCGGTCGCATGCTCGGGCGCAACACCGATGTGTTTGGGTTCGTTGAGTCTTTGCGCGATGTGGGCGTGAACGGTGTGCAGAGTGCGGTCGTGCTTGGTGCGGGCGGTGCTTCGCGGGCGATTGTGTTTGCCCTGCTATCGCTTGGCGCGCAACGGGTGAGCGTGGTCAATCGAACGCTTGAAAAAGCAAATGCCTTGCGGGCGTTTTTCGGGGACAAAGTGTTAGCGCGGGACTGGCACGGGCTTGGCGCGGAAATGCCTGCTTGTGATATGCTGGTGAACACGACCAGCCTGGGCATGTTGGGGCAACCCGAATTGATGGTCGATTTGACGGCGCTGGATCGCAGAGCCGTTGTCGCGGATATTGTTTATCGCCCGTTGGAGACAAGGCTTTTGGCGCAAGCCCGGGCGCGGGGACACACAACGATTGATGGTTTGGGGATGCTGATGCATCAGGCCCGGCCTGGCTTTGCCGCGTGGTTTGGCGTGGAACCGCAGGTGACGCCGCAGTTGAAGGCGCATCTGGTTTCGATCTTGGAGGGCCGGGGCTGATGCTGCTCATCGGATTGACAGGCTCTATCGGTATGGGGAAAAGCGAGACGGCAAAAATGTTTGCCCGCCACGGCGTGCCGGTGTGTGATTCCGATGCGATCGTGCACCGCCTTTACGAGGCAGGTGGAGCGGCGGTGGGGCCGGTTGGCGAAACCTTTCCGCTGGCGCTGGTTCAAGGGCGGATTGACCGGGAGGTGCTTTCGCGCTGCGTTGTGGGCAAGCCTGAGGCTATTGCCAGGCTTGAGGCGATTGTGCATCCGCTGGTGGGACAGGCGCAGCGCAGTTTGTTGCAGGGCTTTGCTTCGAGCGGGACCAGGATGGTGGTGCTTGATATTCCGTTGTTGTTTGAAACCAAGGGCGAGAACAGGGTTGACGTGGTCGTGGTTGTTTCGGCGCCAGGCGCCGTTCAACGCGAACGGGTTTTAAAAAGACCCGGCATGAGTGCCGAGAAATTCGAGGTTATTGTGAACAAGCAAATGCCCGATGCGGACAAACGCGCACGCGCGGATTTTGTCGTTGATACGTCGCAAGGGTATGCGCAGGCTGAAGCACAGGTCATGGCGATCATCGAGGCGTTGAAGGATCGAGTGGGACAAATCTGGAGAGCAAACCATGCGTGAAATCGTACTTGATACTGAGACAACCGGTCTTGATCCCTCGCAAGGTCACCGGATCGTTGAAATTGGCTGTCTGGAATTGAAGAACCGGACGCCGACGGGCTCGCGCTATCACGCCTATCTCAATCCCCAACGCGATGTGCCGGAAGAGTCCCGGCGGATCACCAATCTTTCGACGGAATTCCTGGCCGACAAGCCGTTGTTCGCCGACGTTGCAGACGGGTTTCTGGAGTTCATTGCCGACAGTCCGCTGGTTATTCACAATGCGGAGTTCGATCTCAAGTTTTTGAATTCGGAACTGGGGAAGATCGAAAAGCCGGCGCTTTTGGCGAGCCGCGCTGTCGATACGCTGATGATCGCGCGGCGGAAATATCCGGGGTCGCCGGCGTCTCTCGATGCGTTGTGCCGCAAGTTCAGTATCAATCTGGATGACCGCAAAGCCAAGGGCCACGGGGCTATGCTCGATGTCGAGCTTCTGGCGCAAGTTTATCTTGAGCTTTTAGGCGGGCGTCAGCAGGGTTTGGAGCTGTTGACGCAACCAAATGTGCCGGCCGGTGGTGCAGCAGCGCGGACGGCGTTGCCTGCACGACCCAGCCCGCTGGCGCCGCGTCTGCGCGAGCAAGAACTTAAAGTTCACGCGGCCATGGTTGTGGGTCTGGGCAAAGATTCAATTTGGCGAAGTTAAACGGTCGCGGTGGGTTGTGCTTTTTGTTGAGCGAGCTGGGCGCGATAGAGTGTCATGAAATCGATGGGATCGAGTAGCAGCGGCGGGAAGCCGCCGTCGCGGGTGAGGTCTGCCACGACGCGGCGCGCGAACGGGAAGAGCTGGCGCGGACATTCAATGAGCAGCACGGGTTGGATATTTTCCGGCGTGATGTTCTTGAGCATGAAGACACCGGCATAGGTGACTTCGCAAACAAACACAGTCTGGTTGGCAGACTTGGCGTCGGCACGAATGCGCACGGTTACTTCGTATTGGTCGACGCCAAGGCCCCGGGCCTGAACATCGACACCCACATCGAGCGCGGGCTTTTGGCCCTGCAGGCTGAGTGGGGCTGCCGGGTTTTCGAATGACAAATCCTTAACGTATTGCGCCAGGACCTGAATCTGAGCTCCTGGTGCTCCTGCCATTTGTGCGTCGGGGGCCTGGCCATTGCCGTTGGTAAGCGTGTCGCTCATTCGATCTTGTCCTTGAAAACTCACAATTCAGCACAATTTTACTTTGGCGGGTGGCTAACATGGTTGTGGGCGTCCATACAAGGGACCGCGTGGGGACCGTCGCCATTCACTCTTCATTTGCCATGTGTTCGTGCTGGTTTATTCGTAACTAAGCGGTAGCCTATGGACCGGGTCGGGTTGGCGCTGTAGTGTTTATCCCCAAGCAGGAGCCAACTGCCTGAGATGCCGCAGAATAGACAGAATGATGTGCGTATCATGTGGGTGTGTGCTTGCTTCAACGGAATGGTGCAATGAGCGAATCTGCGTTGGAAATCCTGTTTTTTGCCGCGATCGCGGCCTTCATCGCGTTTCGCTTGTATACGTCCCTGGGCCGGCGGACCGGCAATGAGCGTCCGCCTTTTGACCCGATCAATCAACGCGAGCGGACCGATCCACGACGTCCAACGGCCAGTGCGAAGGAAGACAATGTGATCGCGCTGCCTCGCGCACGGGAAGCCGCGCGAACGGTGCCCAATGACGGTGTGATGAGCAAATTGGCGCCGGGGTCGCCGCTGGCGCTGGGGATCTTGCGTATCCAGGAAGAAGATCGTGGGTTTGATCCGGATGTTTTTTTTGGCGGTGCGAAAGCGGCGCACGAAATGATCGCGCAGCTCTTTGCGCAAGGTGATCGCAAAGGTCTGAAACCTCTGCTTGCAGACGATGTTTATGCAAGTTTCGAGGGCGCAATCTCGGTGCGTGAAGCAGCCGGACAAAAAATGGAATTTTCCTTTGTTGGCCTGAAGCAAGCCAATCTTGAAGACGCCACCTTGCGTGGGCGAATTGCAGAAGTGACGGTGCGTTTCGTTAGTGAACTTATCAGTGCAACGCGCGATGCGGCGGGTGCTGTTATCGAAGGCGCTGCAGGTGTGGTGCGTGAAGTGACCGATGTGTGGACTTTCGCGCGCGACACGCGTTCGAGTGACCCCAACTGGAAACTGGTTGCCACTGCAGGCGCCGCATAGCATAAGCTTCAGCCATGCGTGCAGTTCGTGCAGCCGGAGCTGCTCTTCTTTTGGTCGCTGCGGCGTGCGCGCCGCTTGACGATCTTGGGCGTGACAAAACAAGCGCTCCCGATCTGCTGGTTTTGAAACGAACCTCCTTTTCCGTATTGGCAGATTGGCCTTCGTCCGATGTGCGGCCTGCGTTGCAGGCTTTTCAGCGCTCGTGTGTGAAGCTCAAGGCACGTGAAGATACAGCAGGATTTGGAGGCGTCCCTGCCTATGGCACGGTCGGGGATTGGCGACTTGCCTGTTCGTCGGCTTTGCAGGCCGAAGTTCAATCAGCTGACGCGGCGCGTGGTTTTTTCGAGACCTGGTTTGTGCCGGCTCAAGCGTTCAACGGCGATGAGGAACGTGGTCTTTACACAGGATACTATGAACCTGAACTGAAGGGCAGCCGGAAGCGCAGCGCGCGATTTAACGTGGCGCTGTATGCGCGGCCCGGTGATCTTGTCCAAGTCGACCTGGGTGCGTTTCGTCCGGCATTGAAGGGTGAGCGCGTGGCGGGCCGGGTACAGGACGGCAAGCTCGTGCCCTATGCGACGCGGGCGCAGATTGTGTCGTCGGGTTTGCCGGGGACATCTGCGATTGCCTTTGTCGATGACGCGGCTGCTGCGTTTTTCCTGCACATTCAGGGATCCGGACGCGTGCAGCTTGAAAGCGGCGAAGTGATACGGGCAGCCTATGATGGTCAGAACGGGCACCCCTACACGGCGGTGGGCCGGGTGCTGGTTGACCGGGGTGAAATCGCGCGCGACAAGCTATCGATGCAGAGTATCCGGGCGTGGCTCGACGCTCATCCCGGCAAGGCCGAGGCGCTGATGAACGAGAATCCTTCCTATGTATTTTTCAAGGAATTGCCGATTGCAGATCCTGTAATGGGCGCTGCGGGCGCGCAGGGAGTTGCGTTGATGCCGGAAGCAAGCCTGGCCGTGGATCTGAAGTTTCACGCCTTGGGCGCGCCGGTCTGGATTGATGCGACGTCGCCTGCGGCAGTTGAGGGTGCTGGCGATGATGTGTTGCGGCGATTGCTGGTGGCGCAGGACACGGGCGGCGCCATTCGTGGACCGGTGCGGGGTGACGTCTATTGGGGTTATGGTGCGCGCGCGGAAAGCATCGCAGGACGGATGGCGCATCGCGGACGCATGTTTGTCTTGCTGCCGAAATCTGCCGCTCAGCGATTGAATTGATCTTCCCGTGGTCCGCAAGCGCGACGTTCGAGAAGAAGAACATGCGCTTTGGCAAGCAGTGACGCGAGACGTGCGGCGTCCCCGGCGCAAGCGGCTGGTGGCGGCAGTTGTTGAGACGCGGGCTGCCGATAAGCCGAAGCAGTTGCCGGCGCACTTGAAGCCCGCTTTGCGCCCACCGGCAAAGGCCAAGCCGCAGGCTGTCGCGACGGGCCTTGATGGATCGACGGCGGAGAAGCTGAAGCGCGGCAAGATTGTGCCCGAAGCGACGCTTGATCTGCACGGATTGACGCAAGCGCAAGCGCATACGCGGCTGACTGCTTTTGTCCGTAGCAGTGCAGAAAGCGGGCGCCGCTGTGTGCTGGTGGTGACGGGCAAAGGGGCGCCCAAAGCGAACGCCGGGACTGCGGATCAAGGCTTTGTCATGCCAACGCGGACAAAGTCCGGGGTCTTGCGCATGATGGTGCCGCGCTGGCTTGACGAGGGTGATGCCCGCAGTGTCGTTGCAGGGACGCAAGCCGCTCATCAACGTCACGGCGGTGAAGGTGCGCTTTATGTATATTTGCGGCGGCGGCGGAGCTAATTATTGCTCAGCGGATCGTCGATGGAGTCGAGGTCGTAGGTCAGGCGTTGACGGGCGGAACGGGCGCGCGGCGGTTCGATGGCCCTGATGATCACGATGTAGGGCCCGTTGCCGTCTACGCGGATACGCTCAAACGGCACACCCAAACGAACCAACTCGTCTTTGACGGCGTTAAGCCTCCGGCTCCACAAATTTGAATCGGGCTCACGGCGCCCAAGGGCAAAGAGGCGAATGTTTACGGTCTTGTTCATTTGTACGGCCTGGCCTGCGGCCGTGGCGAGTACGTTGAACGATTCACGCGTCAGGTTCGACTTGGCTTCGTAGAACGCGACGTGGAGTATGACCGGCTTGACTGGAACAAATTTAGGTACCGGCGGTAACGGCTGTTTTTCAACACTGCGCGGGGCCTGCGGTTTTTCTTGCAGTCCCGGATAAGCCACTGGCGGTACCGGCTTGTCGTTGAGGCCTGGGTACGGCAATCCCGGATAGGGCGCCTGGGTTGACTGGTTGTCTGGTGCGGTGGGAGCAATTTCCGGCTTTGCTGGTGGGACCACTTTCAATACAGGCGCAATGGCCGGTGGCGCAGGCGGTTCTGCCGGGGGCGACTGAATAATTGCCGGTTGATAATTTTCTGGAGCGCTGAACAGGCTGCAGGAACCGGTGAACGAACAATAGCCTGAATAAGCAAAGGCAAAAAGCACAGCGGCGATGAGCGTGCCACCCAGAAGCTGAAGAACTGGCGAGACTGCGTTACCGGCCTGGCTTTGTGTGTCGGCGTGCGGTTCCTCACAGCACCAGCAGCTGTCGGCATTCAGTCCCTGGCACCAGCTGGGATATTGACCCAAATACATCGTGTCAAATTTGCCGGGCGTGTCATCTTTGAGTTCGCGCTCGGGCTTTTTCTCGATCGTTTTGCGCAGCGTGCCTTCTTTGGACTTTTGCTTGCCCGGCTCGGCTGCTGGCTCGAACATTTCGGCGAGCCATTTGAAGGTCCCGTTGAAAATGTTGATCGGGTTGGGCGAGAGGCCATCTCTGGGGCGGCCACCTTCGAAGAGAAATGAACGCGTGGTTCCCGTCGACACCATGATGGGCGCGCGATCCAGGACAAATCCGAAGTCGCGCAGTGTTCTTGCCAGCGCCGTGCGCGGCTTTAACCACTGATCGGCGCTGGATTTTCTCAGCGACGGCCTGACCAAGGTCATGATGCGAGTTGGCGGTGTGGCCGCAGGTAAGCGCAGGGCGCCCGCTGCGGGCGTGCCTGCACCACGGCGGCCAACGAGCAAATATTGGGTTTTGTTCTCAGGCAAATCGGGGGCGCCGAACGAATAGACGTTCAACAACACCAGGAGTTTGCGCAGAAGCGAAACGATTTCACCCAGCGAGCCGGGCTGGTCCCAGCCTTCGGGGTCGCCCGGCGCATCGAGCAGGCCGGCGGCGACCAGAGCCGCGGGCGCCTGCAGCGTGTCCATGATGGGAGCCGTTTGCGCTATCGTAGGTGCTGTCTGTTGCAAGACCGCTGTGCCGCCGATGTTGATCGAGCCGCCCGACAGATGTTGCGGCAATGGCCCGTAAGTGGCGCGGCTGGGCGCTGCCGCCATGGCCTTCATAAGTTCCGAACGAGTCATTTCTTCCAGAACGCGCAATGGATTGCGCGACAGTTCTATGGTGGCGTGCGTCATATCGGGACGCAGCAGGCGCCCGCGGTATTGCTCATCGGCTTGGGCGCCGACAAAAATGCGCGACAAGAAGCGGGTGTAGATCTTGGCCGCGTCTTCATGCGTCGGCGCGGCGCTGGCGTTGGTGATCGAGCCGAAGGCGCTGACAAATTCCGTCATGTAGTCTTTGTGGGCGACGAGCACATAGCTGGTCGGCATGCACACCTGCGCGCAAATTTCAAACATACCCGAGGCCAGCGCTTTGAGAGTTGAACCTTCCCACTGCGTGATCGAGTTGTAGGCAGGCACCACAGCGTAGTTTGCCTGACCGGTCGCAACCGCTTCGAGCGCTTCAGCGACCGTGTTTCTAAAAATCAAATGAGCGATGCCTGACGGGTCAAGCATTGCACGCGTGGCCAAATAAGAATGGCCACCGTCGCTCTCAGCAAAACTCACAAAGAGGTTGCGCTTCGACACTCGCGTACCCAACTCGCGCGAAGATCTGCAACCCGGGGGTGGAATTGCCGATCTCGCTACCCAGGCCGATACCTTAGCGCGAAACTTTTCAGAGTGCGAGAGTTCTCAACACTTTGAGGAAACAATTCTTCAAGATTCTGAACTCCCCCGCCGGATGTGGGGAGCAAAATTTTCGCGTCAAAGTATGAAGCGCGAGAGGTCGGCATTCTTTGTCAAAGCGCCAATTTCCCGGGCTACGAAGCTTTGGTCGACAATGATCTTTGCGCCCGAACTATCGGGGGCGTGGAAGCTTACCTCTTCCAACACTCGCTCCATTACGGTCTGCAACCTGCGCGCGCCAATATTTTCGACGGTCGCATTAACCTCAGCGGCCGCATCGGCAAGGGCATCGATGCCCTCCTCGGTGAATTCGAGCTCGACACCTTCGGTGGCCATGAGGGCTTTGTACTGTTTGATGAGGCTTGCTTCGGGTTCGGTGAGGATGCGTCGAAAATCATCGCGCGTCAGCGCTTGCAATTCGACACGGATCGGCAACCGGCCTTGCAATTCCGGCAGAAGGTCAGAGGGCTTGGCCAGGTGGAAGGCGCCTGAGGCGATGAAAAGAATGTGGTCGGTTTTGACTGGTCCATGTTTCGTGGACACAGTAGTGCCCTCAATGAGCGGCAGTAAATCGCGTTGCACACCTTCGCGGCTGATGTCGCCGCCGCCGCGGTGGCCGCCTTCGCGCACGCAGATCTTGTCGATCTCGTCGAGGAAAACGATACCATCGTTTTCGACCGATCTGATCGCATCTTGCACCAGCGCATCGTTGTCGATCAGCTTGTCGCCCTCTTCGGCGATCAGGGGCGCATAGGCATCGATGACTTTCAACTTGCGGGTCTTTTGCCGTCCACCCAGAGCTTTGCCGAGCATGTCGTTCAGATTGATCATGCCGATCTGGGAGCCCGGCATGCCTGGAATGTCGAATGATGGCATGCCGCCCGTGTCGGCGACCTGAAGTTCGATTTCCCTGTCGTTGAGTTCGCCGTCACGCAGCTTGCGGCGGAAGGCATCGCGGGTGGAGTCCGAGGCGCTGGTGCCGACCAGGGCTTCGACAACACGATCTTCGGCTGCTTTCTCGGCGCGCGCCTTGACATCGCGATGGCGGCGTTCACGCAACTGGGCAATGCCAATTTCGACCAGATCGCGGATGATCTGCTCGACGTCGCGGCCGACATAGCCGACCTCAGTGAACTTTGTTGCTTCGACTTTGAGGAACGGGGCCTGGGCGAGCCTGGCAAGGCGGCGCGAGATTTCTGTCTTGCCGACGCCGGTTGGGCCGATCATCAGAATATTTTTCGGCAGCACTTCCTCGCGCAAGTCGGGCGTGAGTTGCTGGCGGCGCCAGCGATTGCGCAAGGCGATGGCCACCGCGCGCTTGGCTGCGGCCTGGCCGACAATATAGCGGTCAAGTTCTACGACGATTTCGCGGGGGGTGAGAGAGCTCATCGGGGCGCCTACAGGATTTCCAGTGTGAGTTCGTGATTTGTATAGACGCAGATATCGGCCGCGATTTTCATCGAACGGCGGGCAATGTCTTCGGCTGACATATCGAGCGGCAAAAGGGCGCGGGCAGCGGCGAGCGCGTAGTTGCCGCCCGAGCCTATGCCCATCAGGCCGTCCTCGGGCTCCACCACGTCGCCGGAGCCTGACAGGATCAGGCTTGTGGTGGCATCGGCAACGGCGAGCATGGCCTCGAGGCGGCGCAGATAACGGTCGGTGCGCCAGTCCTTGGCGAGTTCAACGGCCGCACGTGTGAGATTGCCCGGATATGTTTCGAGTTTTGCTTCCAGTCGTTCAAACAGGGTGAAGGCGTCGGCGGTGGCGCCGGCAAACCCGGCGATGACTTTACCATTGGCCAGCCTACGAACCTTGCGCGCGTTCGACTTCATGACGGTTTGACCCAGGCTGACCTGGCCGTCGCCTGCTACAACCACGCGTCCGGCTTTGCGTACGGACAGAATTGTCGTCCGGCGCCAAACCGGTTTGTCAGCGTAATGGTCAGTCATGGGACGGAATGCTCTCTTCGCGCAATGTTAGGGCTCCTGCTATATGTCGTGTGTGGTCCAGATTGAAAGGGGCCCGAAAGGCTTATCTTCATGCGTAAAGCAAGCGTTGAACGTAAGACACGGGAAACCGACATTTCGGTTTCACTGGATCTTGACGGCACCGGCACGTTCGATATCGCCACTGGCGTCGGTTTTCTTGATCATATGCTGGAGAGTTTTTCCAAGCATTCCGGCATCGACCTGAAGGTCAAGGTTAAAGGCGATACGCATATCGACTTTCACCATACAACCGAGGATAGCGCGATTGTGATCGGGATGGCGATGGTCAAAGCGCTGGGGGACCGTGCCGGAATCCGGCGATTTGGATCGGCGCTCATTCCCATGGACGAGACGCTGACGCGCTGTGCTGTCGATGTGTCGGCGCGACCTTATTTCATTTGGAAAGTCTCGTTCAGCCGGGCGAAACTGGGTGAGATGGATACGGAGCTGTTCAAGGAATGGTTCCAGGCGTTGTCGCAGAATGCCGGGTTGACACTGCACATCGATAATCTGTACGGCGAGAACAATCATCACATTGCCGAGAGTTGTTTCAAGGCTTGCGCACGGGCGTTGCGCCAAGCCATTGAAATTGATCCGCGCCAAGCGGGTCAGGTGCCCAGTGTCAAAGGAAGCCTGGGGTCGTAGGCCCCCGTTTGAATTGGAATTTGTCCCGTGAGCGGACTTGTCGCCATCATTGATTACGGTTCGGGAAACTTGCGATCCGCCGAGAAGGCGGTGGCGCGCGCAGTGCGCGACGGCGGATTGAACAATGAGGTTGCGGTGACGAGCGATGCCGATGTGGTGCGCAAGGCGGAGCACATCGTCCTTCCGGGCGTGGGCGCGTTTGCAGACTGCATGAATGGTTTGCGCGCGTTGCCGGGCATGATCGATGTCTTGAGCGATGCTGTGCAGCGGCGCGGTGTGCCGTTTCTCGGCATTTGCGTCGGCATGCAATTGATGGCCACGCGCGGGCTCGAACACGGCTCGCATGAGGGGCTGGGATGGATTGAAGGCGACGTTGTCCGGCTGGCGCCTTGCGATGCCGCGCTCAAGATTCCGCACATGGGCTGGAACAATTTGCGGGCGCTGGCAGCCCATCCGGTGATCGCGCATTTGAGCGCGTTAGCCGAGCCGCACGCCTACTTCGTGCATAGCTTTCATCTGCGAGCGGCGAATGCCCGCGATGTCCTGGCCGACACCGACTATGGCGGCGCAGTCACGGCCGTCGCGGGGCGCGACAACATGATCGGCACACAGTTCCATCCCGAAAAGAGCCAGGATGTGGGGTTGCAGTTGCTGCAGAATTTTGTGCGATGGCGTCCATGATCGTTTTTCCGGCGATCGATCTCAAGGGTGGGCAATGCGTGCGGCTGGTGCAGGGCGAGATGGCGTCGTCGACGGTGTTCAACGACGACCCGGTGGCGCAGGCGCGCTTGTTTCAGTCGCAGGGATTCGAATGGCTGCACATCGTCGATCTCGACGGCGCGGTGCACGGACGGGCAGCGAACGGCGAGGCGGTGGCCGGCATTCTGAAGGACCTCACCCTGCCGGTCCAACTCGGCGGCGGCATTCGCGACCGTGCCGGGATCGATGATTGGCTTGAGGCGGGCGTAGCGCGTGTAATTCTGGGCACGGTTGCGGTCCGCGATCCGGAGTTGGTGGGCGCGGCGGCGCGAGCGCATCCGGGCCGGATCGCTGTCGGGATCGACGCCAGACACGGCAAGGTCGCGATTTCGGGATGGGCCGAGGCAACAAACATTTCCGCGCGAGAGCTGGCGAAGCGTTTCGAGGACGCGGGCGTTGCCTGCATCATCTATACCGACATTGCGCGCGACGGTACAGGCACGGGCGTTAACATCGAAGAGACGGCGCTGCTTGCCGATCACGTGTCGATCCCGGTAATCGCGAGTGGAGGCATCGGGTCGATCTCGGATTTGCGCATGCTCAAAGCTTTCGACCATCCCAACATTAAGGGCGTCGTTGTCGGGCGGGCGCTTTACGACGGGCGGGTCGATGCGCTTGAAGCGCTTTCGGTGGCGCGGAGTTAGGCGATGCTGAAAGCGCGCATCATTCCCTGTCTCGACGTCAAGGACGGTCGCGTGGTCAAAGGCGTGAAGTTCGTCGATCTGCGCGATGCGGGCGATCCGGTCGAAGCGGCGCGGGCCTATGATGAGGCGGGCGCGGACGAGTTGTGTTTTCTCGATATAGCGGCAAGTCACGAGCGGCGAGGGATACTGCTGGAGGTGGTGCGGCGGACGGCTGAAGCCTGTTTCATGCCGTTGACGGTGGGGGGAGGGGTGCGGACACTGGAAGATATTCGTGCCCTGCTTTTGGCGGGCGCTGACAAAGTTGCGATCAATACTGCCGCGATCGAGCGGCGCGCGATCATCAGCGAGGCGGCGGAGAAGTTCGGGTCGCAGTTGGTGGTGGTTGCCATGGATGCGCGGCGGGTGGGCAAGGGGCTATATGAAATCTTTACGCATGGCGGGCGGAACGCTACTGGCTTGAGTGCGGTCGACTACGCGCGTGAAGTTGTGACGCTTGGTGCAGGGGAGCTATTGCTGACATCGATGGACCGGGATGGCACGAAAGAGGGTTATGACATCGAACTCACGCGCCAGATCGCCGATGCTGTTTCAGTTCCTGTGATCGCCAGCGGGGGGGTGGGGACGCTCGATCATCTTGTGGCGGGCGTGCGAGATGGTCATGCCAGTGCCGTGCTCGCGGCGTCAGTTTTCCATTTTGGCGAGGCGACCATCGGTCAGGCCAAGCTGTATATGGCGCGGTGTGGCATCGCTGTTCGCAGTCCGTAGAAATTGTTGCATGTACCTGGTCAAGTTCTGGGGACATTCTTTGGACCGGCGTTAGATTATGTGTTCTTGACAGTTTTGTGACAACATTTCGAAACTTGCACTAAAGCTTTTGTCCCCGCAAAATGGTCCTTTGCGGGCAAGCCACACGATGTTGAATGAATGAACCGAGAGACTGAGTTAAAATTTGTCGGGCCTGCAGACGCATTGTTGCGCCTCAGGAATTCGCCCGAACTGAAACGCCTGGCCGGGAACCGGCGGGCGCAGACGACGATTCAAACCGGAGTTTATTTCGATACTAAAATGTCCGCGCTGCGTCAGGCGGGACTGGTGCTTCGGGTGCGCAACGAGGGCCAAGGGTTCGTCCAAACCCTGAAAAGCGTTCAGCGAGACGATCTGGCGACGCGCATGGAGTTCAAGTCGGACGTTCCAACTTCGGCAGCAGATGTCAATGCCATTCCTGAAAGCAGGCTGCGCTGGCGGGTTGAGCGGATTTTAGATGGCCGCTCTTTGGTACCCCTATTCGAAGTCGAAGTTCAACGCACGCGCATGCTGCTTTCGCCGAAGCGGGGCACGGAAATCGAAGCTGCGATCGATACGGGCTTGATCAAGCATATGAGCGGGAATCAACTGCTCACGACGCCCATTAGCGAATTCGAGCTTGAACTGCTGAAGGGCAACGCCGGTGAATTGGTTGAGTGCGCGCGCGCTCTAACGCTTGGGTTACCGCTGACGCTATCACTCCAGTCGAAGTCCGATAGGGGATATGCCCTGGCACAGGGCAATCTGGATGCGCCTGTTCATGCGTTACGGGTCGAGTTGCCGGATGACGCTGCGGCTGATGATGTGTTGTGCGCAGTGATCGGCAATTGTCTCCACCATCTGCTTGGAAATTGGGCTGCTGTTTTGAACGCACAGGACAGCGAAGGCATTCACCAAATGCGGGTCGCGCTGCGGCGCCTGCGGGTTGCGATGTCGATGTTTCGTGACCCCTTCCGCAGCGTGTTGAGTGTCGTGGAAGATCAAACGCGGACTATTGCAGCCGCATTGGGATGCGTGCGCGATCTTGATGTGTTCGATACAGAGATGCTGCGCCCTGTGATCAAAGCTTACGGCGACGACGACCGATTGCAGGCGTTTTCGGCCGCCGTGAATTCGAGGCGCCGGGCGGCCCGACAGCGGGGCATCGACACGCTCGAGGGGGAAAATTTTCGTAAGCTCGTGCTTGATTTGGTGGAGATTACCTACAGCCGGCCATGGTTACGCTTGCCAGTGGAGAATAACCCGGCGGTGCAGAGCGCTGTCGAATTTGCGTGTGAACGCTTGCAGCATCGCTTTGCCCAAGTGCTGAAGCTTTGGCAGAAGTTCGAAGATATGGACTCCCAACAACGGCATGAATTGCGGATCAAACTGAAGCAATTGAGATACGCGATAGAGTTCACGCGATCGCTGTTTTCAAAGCGGCGCGTGAGGCGCTTTTCAAAACGGCTGGGCGTCCTCCAGGACGTATTGGGGCAGGTGAATGATGCGGCTGTTGCTGGGGTATTGGTGCACGAGATCCTCGCCGAGCGCCGGGAGGGCGAGGATCCAGCGGCGCTTGTTTATGCCGGGGGTTTGATTGCGGGGTGGTACGGTGCTCATTCGCGGCATCGGATGAAAAAGCTGCGAAAGAGCTGGCGAAAATTTGCCAAGCTCAAACCGTTCTGGCGGCGAAGACTCAAACGTTTAAAAGGAGATGCTGACGCTCCCATGGGCTGATGACCTGTTGATAGGCGTCGTGCTCGGATGATTTGACGTCCGAGTAGAGTTCGATGAACGGTTCACCCAGCAATTCGCGAATGTCGCTTGAGGCGCGGAAGCGGTGAATTGCGTCGAGGAGGTGGCGCGGCAGCAGAAAGCGCATGGATTCGTAGGCGTTGCCTTCCATCGATTTTGTCGGCATCAGGTTTTGGGTCATGCCGAGATAGCCGCAGGCCAAGGTTGAAGCGATGGCAAGATAGGGGTTGGCATCGGCGCCCGGTACGCGGTTTTCGACCCGCCGGTTCTTGGGTTCGGATTCGGGAACCCGAAAGCCGACGGTGCGGTTCTCGTGTCCCCAGTGGGTGTTCACCGGTGCTGACAGGTATCGCACCAGGCGGCGGTATGAGTTTACGTAAGGCGCGATCATCGGCATGGAGGCTGGAAGATATTTTTGCAGACCGGCGATGTAGGCGAGGAAAAGCCTCGTGTCCTTGCCGCTGCGGCTCGAGAACAGATTCTTTCCGGTCTTTGCGTCGACGATGCTCTGGTGAATGTGCATGGCGCTGCCCGGTTCCTGCTCATAGGGCTTGGCCATGAACGTGGCATAGATGTCGTGACGAAGTGCCGCCTGGCGTACGGTGCGCTTGAACAGGAATGTCTGGTCGGCCAGGTCCAGCGGGTCTCCGTGATTGAAATTTATTTCGCACTGCGCGACGCCTTCTTCGTGGATCAGACTGTCAATTCCGATCTCTTGCGCTTCGCAATAATCATAGACGTCCTCGAACATGGGATCGAATTCGTTGACGGCGTCGATGGCATAGGCCTGACGTCCGGTTTGCGGGCGTCCGGATTTTCCGGCGGGCGGCAGCAGCGGATAGTCGGGATCTATGTTTCTTTGTGCCAGATAGAACTCAACCTCGGGGGCCACGACGGGCCGCCAGCCGCTTTCTTTGTACTTGGCCAGCAGATTCTTGAGAATTTGGCGAGGCGCTACTTTGCTCGCATTGCCTTTTCGATCAACGCAGTCGCAAATGACCTGCGCTGTGGGTTCGCGATACCATGGCACGATGCAGATCGTGCTGGCGTCGGGCTCCAGGATCATGTCGGGAGCCTGGTAGCTGAGGGTTTCAGTTTCCGCGTCGGCGCCGGTGACCATTTGTCCGAAAACACTTTCTGGCAAGCGCAACGTGTCATTGTCGAGGCCTGAAAGGAATTTGTTGGTCGGCAAGATTTTCCCGCGTGCGATTCCCGCCATGTCGGGAATAAGCAACTCGACCTCGGTGATGCGGCGTTCTTTCAGCCACTCTTTCAGTTCTGTACGATTGCGGCTCATGGCCGTGCCCCCAAACTCATTTTTTCAACGACGCAGCGCGGCCAAAGGTTGCAAGCAGTTCCTTCGAAAATTCGTTGTCCCAAAAGCGCCATTCCGGATGCCATTGAACGGCGAGTGCAAAGTTTTGCGCATTCGTAACGCGAAAGGCTTCGATGATGCCGTCGGGCGCCGTTGCTTCGACGCTCAAGCCCCCGCCCAAACGGTCGATTCCCTGGCTGTGCAGCGAGTTTACCTTGATGGTCCGGGACCCGGCGATGCGCTCGAGCTCGCCGCCTGGTGCCAGTTCGACATCGTGCGCCGGGGCGTATTGGACATCGAGCGGCGCTGCTTTGTCTTCACGATGATCGAAGCGTCCCGGCACTTCTTCGATGTGCTGATGCAGTGTGCCGCCATAGGCGACGTTGAATTCCTGAAAGCCGCGGCAGACGGCAAAGACCGGTGTGCCGCGCTCAACGATGTGGCGGATCAGCGGTAGGGTTGTGGCGTCGCGCCTTTCATCTTGCAGGACTCCGGAACGTGGCGAAGGTCCAGCGTAATATTTGGGTGCAACATTTGACGGTGAACCGGTCAGAAAAATGCCGTCAATCGATTCAAGAATCTCTTCGATGCTGATCGGGTTTTCGAGAACCGGAATAAGTACCGGTATCGCGCCGGCGCCATCGCGCACTGCAACAATGTACTTCTCACCGACGGCATGAAACGGGTGGGGCCCGATCATGCGATGATCGCAGGGAATGCCGATGACGGGTCTTTTGACTTTGCGGCTCATGCGACATGGCTAGCACTGCCGCGCAAACATGGGCAAGCAAAGGTGATGTTAATCGTCTTTTCGGCCGAAACGATCGACGTCGCGCAAAACAAAGAGTTGCGGCGATAGCTGGACTTCGGTCTTTGGGTTTTTCAGGGCGATCATGGTTTGCAAGCCTTGCGCATCGGTGATGATCCACTGACGGATCTCGGTTGCCGGGTGGGCGAAGATTAGCGTTACCTGGCCTTTGAGCGGCCCCGATTTTTCCGTCGCCGTGATGCGCAGCGTGCCGGGCTGGCGATCTATGGCGGTGACGCGGGGATCGTGGGCAAGGTCGATATTCTCGCGCAAAATTATGTTTAACGGATTGTCGATCAGCGGATAACGGTCAACGGTGCGCAATTTGTTGTTGGCAACCGCGATGGTGACGCCATCGGAAACAATGAGATAGGGGCTGGGCGGTGCATATTCAAACCGCAGACGGCCTGGCTTGCGCGCGTAAATCACGCCCTGATCAAGCTCACCATTGGGGCCAACCTGGACAAAGTTTGATTGCAGCGACGTAATAGCGTTCAAATAGGCCGAAATCTTGTTCAGGTCGGCGACGTCTTGTGGCTTGAGCGGGGCGGCCCAGGCATTTGAGGCTGAGACGATGGCGAAGATGAATATGATGATGGTGCGCATGATTGTTTTCTTGAGCTCTGACGGTTGGTCGAAGCCTTAAAAGGTGACTGTGGCAAAAGGAAGAACGTGAGCGGCAGAATAGCAGGAAATAGTGGGGCGGCCATTAAATGATTGAAAGGACCGCCGTGGGGGCATGGGGACGATGGACGAGCGACTGCAAAGACTGGTGTTTGATCCCAATGGGCCGTTGGGGCTGAATGAGGTGTTCCTGCAAAATGCCATTGCGGAAGCGGGCGGGTTTTTGCTGAGCGCTGTCGTTTTTGCCATTCTCATCCCCATTGTGATTGACGCAAGGCAAACGAGACGCTGGCGTCCTGCGCGTCAGAATTTCGGGCAGGAGCTGATGCTGCTCCACGTTGCGTTTGGCGACTCATTGTCGCGTTTTGTGCATTCGCCGGATGGGCCTTCCCGGGTGCGGGCCGTTGATGCCGTGGACCATGCCTTTCGCGCCATACCGGCGATGACGGGGCTATTTGGATATGCCCTGACTGCGGATATTTCGCGCGAGGTGAATGACTACATGCGCTTGCTGCGGGCCATTCGCGATTGGGCGCATGAAGCGGCGCATCCGGAAGATCTGGCGTTTGCATCGGCCGAGCGGCGGGTGAAGCAGACACGCAAGATGTTCGAGCGTGCCAATGCTGAATTCAGGGACGTGATGAGTGTGCTCAGCGTAGGCGGGTACAAGGACGTGCGCTGGAGTGACGGTTTGGTTGACGAGCTTGAGGGGGCGTTCAATGACACGCATGGGTGAGTTTCAAGCGGCTGACTTTATCGGATAGGTTTGCACCAATATTTCTGCCGGAATGTCCAGAAGTTTGCCGAGCGCCCTTACCATCGCGAGCGTCAGAGGGCGCTTTTGATTGAGCACTTCCGAAACCCGGCCCCGGCTGCCGATTGCGGGTTCAAGATCGCGGCGGGTTAGCCCTTTTTGGTCGAGCATGAAATTTATCGCAGAAATTGGATCGGGCGCTGCGATTGGAAAATGCCGTGCTTCGTAAGCTTCAATCAAGGTCACGAGGATGTCAACGCGGTCACCGTCAGGCGTTCCCGGGTTGGCATCCCACAGACGTTCAACTTCCTTCAGAGCCCAACGGTGGTCTGCCTTGTTGCGAATGGGGCGGATGTTCATAGCGGGCTCCTTCAGATCTTGTTTGCGTCGATGCCGTCGTATTCTTTGTGAGTGCCGATGAAGCGCACATAGATGCGGTGGCCCCGGTAGTGAACAGCCGCGACGAGGCGGTATTTGTTGCCACCAATGTTAAATACCACTCGGCCATTGCTTAAAAGGTCTGCACTGCGAAATACCATTTTGATGTCATTGGGCCGCGACCAGGTTGCCGGCTTTACGAGGGAGAGCCATGCGCGAAGCGGCATTTCCGCATCGCCGCGACCCGGCAGGGACCAAAATCTTATTATCTTGCCCACGGCAATGATGCGCATGGCGCATATGTGGCATGTTCCCGTTTTGGGATCAACCGGTTGTTAATCATCCCTGCCCGAGTGGTCACCGACCAGGACGTCGCGTTTTCCGGAGTGGTTGGGGGAGGAGATGACGCCTTCGTCTTCCATTTTTTCGATGATGCGGGCGGCGCGGTTGTAGCCGATTTGCAGGCGGCGCTGGATGTAGGAGGTCGAGACCTTGCGATCGCGGGCGATGATGGCGACGGCCTGGTCGTAGAGATCGTCGCCACTGCCTTCGCCTTCGCCGTCGAGCAGAGTTGTGGGATCGGGTTCGTCGGGTTCTTCGGTGATGGCGTCAAGATATGACGGCTCGCCTTGCGATTTGAGGAATTTGACGACGGCTTCGACTTCTTCGTCGGAGACGAAGGGGCCATGAACGCGGCGAATGCGGCCGCCACCTTCCATGTGCAGCATGTCGCCCTGACCCAGGAGTTGCTCGGCGCCTTGCTCACCCAAAATGGTGCGGCTGTCGATTTTCGAGGTGACCTGGAACGAGATGCGGGTGGGGAAGTTGGCCTTGATCGTGCCGGTGATGACGTCGACCGACGGGCGTTGCGTCGCCGTGATGATGTGAATACCGGCGGCACGCGCCATCTGGGCCAGGCGCTGGACGGCGGCCTCGATGTCCTTGCCCGCGACCATCATGAGGTCTGCCATTTCGTCGACGATGACAACGATGAAGGGCATGTGGTCGAGCGGCAATGTTTCTTCTTCGTACAAGGGCTCGCCGGTTTGGCTGTCGAAACCGGTTTGCACGGTGCGCTTGAGAATCTCGCCTTTGGATTTCGCGCGCACGATGCGTTCGTTGTAGCCCTTGATGTTGCGGACGCCCACTTTGGACATGCGGCGATAGCGGTCTTCCATTTCGCGCACCGTCCACTTGAGCGCGACGATTGCTTTCTTGGGGTCGGTGACGACGGGCGACAAGAGATGCGGAATGCCGTCATAGGTCGACAGTTCCAGCATCTTTGGGTCGATCATGATGAGTTTGCACTGCGACGGCGACATGCGATAGAGCAGCGACAAAATCATGGTGTTGATCGCGACCGATTTGCCTGAACCGGTGGTGCCTGCGATCAACAGATGCGGCATGCGGGTGAGGTCGGCGACGACGGGTTCGCCGCCGATATTCTTGCCCAGGGCCAACATGAGTTCGAGATCCGAACTTTCGTATTCCTGGGTCGAGAGAATATCGCGCAGCATGACTCTTTCGCGGCGCTGGTTGGGCAGTTCAATACCGATGACGTTGCGGCCGGGAACCGCTGCGACGCGGGCCGAGACGGCGCTCATTGAGCGGGCGATATCGTCGGCAAGTGAAATGACACGGCTCGAGCGGATGCCGGCGGCAGGTTCGAATTCGTAAAGCGTGACCACGGGGCCCGGGCGCACTTGAGTGATTTGTCCGCGGACGCCGAAATCGGCAAGCACACTTTCCAGCATGCGGGCATTCTGGGCGAGGGTTTCGTCGGATTCTTTGGCGCCCTGGATGCCTTTGCTTTTCTCAAGCAGGCTGAGCGGCGGCAGCTGATATTCCGATTGCTTCTCAAGCTTGAGCGAAGGTTGAGATTCGCGCGTCTCACGCCTGCCCGGTTTGACGGGATTTGAGCGCAACACGCGAGGCTCGCTGCGAAATGGATATGCCTCTGCAGGAGATTCGAGTGGTGGTTCGTCGTCGTAGGCACTGACAATGCGTGGTTCCTGCCGCGCGATGCGCGGAGCAGGACGAAGCGATGTTGTAAATGCGCGGCGCACGGTCATGGTCCCACGGTGCAGAATTTGTCCGAGGCTGCCCCAGGGGAGAGCGGGCAATGGTACGCGCAACGGGTTGATGCCTATGGACCAGATGAACAGCGTCACCCCGACCAGGCCTGCGAGAATTCCTGCAAACCCTGAAGGAGTAGGGATGCCGAAGGATTCAAGAACGGAGGCAAAGCCCGCGAGCATCGTCTGGCCGACTACGCCGCCGAGGCTTGCTTGAGGATCGGTTGAAAACAGCGAGGGGGCGAGAGCGGTGAACATCGCGATGGCGGCAATTGATATCGTCCAGGCCAAAATTCGCCACGGAAGGCGCAGGCCAACGCGTCCATCGACAAGCCAAATGCCCCACAAAAGTGGCGGCACGGCAATGATCCAGCCGGCAATACCGATGCTTTGGGACAGAACGTCGGCAATGTTTGCACCCCACAGGCCGAGAGCGTTTTGAGCAGCGGCGGCGCTGGCGTTATTCCAACTCGGGTCGCTTTGGGATTGCGTGGCGAAGGCGAAAATGGTTCCAAGCGCCACACTGATCAGAGTCAGGCCCAGGGCGCGCACTGCCAATCGTTTCGCCGTGATGAAAATGGCGTCGCGCCACCCGGTCCATTCTTCGGGCACCAGCGGCAAACGCTCGACGGGCGCGAAAGGACGCGGCACGGATTGGAATTGATTCATCGAGACACCCGCTTCACAAGATGCGCGCAAGCCTATCAAGTGCCTCAGATGTCGTTGCGAAGTCGTTAACTAAGGCCACGCGAATGAAGGGTTTTCCGGGATTTCCGTCAGCAATATTTCTTGCGAGATACTCTCCCGGCAAGACTTTGATTCCGCCTTCCTGCCAGAGCCTGGTTGCAGCGCTCACGCCGTCGCCTACGTCGAGCCACAAAAAGAAGCCGCCATCGGGTACGCGAAAGCCAAACCGGTTGGAGAGTTTATTTTTGGTGAGCCCGAATTTTGCGGCGTAGAGGGCGCGGTTTTCTTCGACGTGTATCTCATCGCTCCAGGCGGCAGTCGAAACCGCCGCGATGGGAAGCGGCAGTTGAGGGCCGGTGACATTGCGAAACTCGCGCAGGCGGGCGATGAGTTTATCGTCGCCAGCCACGAAGCCCGAGCGCAAGCCCGCCAGGTTGGAGCGCTTGGACAGAGAGTGGAACGCCAAAAGATTCTTGAAGTCTCCGGCCGAGTTCTTGCGAGCGGAGAGGCTGCCGGCGGGCGCCGTGGTTGTGTAGATTTCAGAGTAGCACTCGTCGGCCAGGACAATAAAATCAAACTCGTCTGCGAGTTCGAAGAGGCGCTGCCAGTTTTGTGCATCACAGGCGGCGCCTTCGGGATTTGACGGCGAGCACATGTAGACAGCGGCGGTGCGGGCGAGAATGTCCGGCGATAGCGAAGCGAAGTCTGGAATAAAATTGCTTTCGCGCGTGGCATTTACGTAGACGGGTTCGGCACCTGCGCACAGTGCCGCCGCCGCGTAGCATTGATAGAAGGGATTGGGAATGAGAACGACGGGTTTACGTCCCCGCTTTTCTTCCGGAATGGTGACGAACGCCGCGCTGAACAGGCCTTCGCGGGTGCCGACGAGGGGGAGAATGTGGCGCTCGGGATCGATGCTGGTGCCAAGCTGGTAACGGCGAGTGAGCCAGGCGGCAATCGATTTGCGTAAGGGCTCGGGGCCGATGATGGGCGGGTAGCGACCGAAGTCGGCCGTGTGCCTTGCCAGAATCTCGCCGACGAAGTGCGGCACGGCGTGCTGGGGCTCACCAACATGCATATTGATGGGCGGCAGACCTGGAGGGATGCCCTCCAGCTGTGTGTTCAGGCGCGTGAAGGGAGACAGGGGCAGGGCGTCGAAGCGCGACATGGGCGGTCTTTCGTGGAGGTCAACGCGCCAATTGGAGTTTGACGCCGGTGTTGTGCTGAAGTTGTTTGACGACCGAGAATAAATTTTTCGTCGTGGGATTACCACCGGGTCCAAACATGCGCATCAGACTCTCCGGCTTCAACGCGGTGCGCTTTGCGAGTTTCTGAAAGCCGATCGTCGCGTTGATATAATCGCGCAGAATCTCCTTGCCTGTATCGACATCGCCATTGAGCATGAGGTCAATGGCCTCCTTGAACAAGGCCTCGGCAAATTTCGGATCCTTGCGCACGTGAGCCTGAACCGTTTCCTTGAAGGAACGTGTCAATGCCATTTTCATTTAACCTTTCCTACGACGGCAATAATCTTCCCATCGCTCATGCGCGTCCGCAATGTCGCGGCTTTGCCTCGCCTTCGAGCCGCCTCCGAGAAGGATGATCAGGGCGTTGCCAACCTTGTCGAAATAAATGCGATAGCCCGGGCCCCAATCGATTTTCTTTTCCAGCGCGCCACCGCCGACGCTTTTCACATTCGAGAAATTGCCGTTCTTCATACGGACTAACTGAACGGCTACTTTCGCCTTCGCCATCGGGTCAAGTGTTTTGAACCAGGCATCAAAGAGGTCATGGCCATCGCGGTTGACGAAGTTGCGTAGCTCCATCAATCGAACGCTAACTTATATGTTATGAATAGTCAAGGATTTGTTTAATGCAAAGTGTCAGGTCACCCCAAATCACGATTCCTGATTCACAACTTCAGCGATTGTCCTCAGTATGGATTTCAGTGCCACAATCCCAGGATCAGCCCGTACAACGTGTATTGGACCGTGTGGTAACCGCCGTTGATGAGCAGCAGATTGAGCGGGCGCTGTTCGAACTGGTAGCTAATACCGTAAGAGCCTGCGATCCAAAAGAAGCCGGTGGCGAAGCCTGCGCCGGCGGCGAAGCCCAAGTCAGGTTTGGGGCCGATGAAGGCGGCGAAACAGAGGGCTCCGAGCAGGGCCCAGACAAAGGCGATGCCGAAGACCATGGGCATGTTGGCGGTCTTGGCTTTTTCTTCCGTCACGCCTGCTGCCTGCATCCAGGGTTTGGCGAACAGAACCGGCGAATACCATAGGCCACCAAGCAGGAAGGCGCTGATGGCGGCGGCGACGGCGGCGAGCCAGTTGATTGACGACAGGTCCATTTTGTTTCCTCTCTTGGTGCCGGCGGCGAATACGACCTTTTGGCGCAAAACGCATCAATTTTTTGTTAGCGATTCCGGTTGAGCATGGGGCAGGTAGCTTTCCGCCCGCTTTCGGCCCGGCAAAAAGATGTAGAACGCGCCCACGGCATACATGGCGAACATCAAGGCGGCAAAGGTTTGCCAATACTGCGCCATCGATTTGATCACCAACGGGGACACTTCCCACGCGGGATTGACCGCAAGCTGGGCGACGAAGGCCATCCACAACCCAAGAATCGAGAAAGACATGTTGTAGTAATGCAATAAGAGGTCACGGCGTTTGCCTGTTTGGCCAAAGCGCCAGATCGCGCGCACGCCCGCGATGATGGTGATCAGACTGAGCAAAGCCAGCGCATGAAAAAAACTCGGCCGTCCCGTGAATTCATAAATGAAGAATCCCGACAGGCTGGTGAGGATGATGCCGGTCGCGAAAGTCGTTCCAATCACGCGATGGAGCCGTGTGCCTTTGCGCGCGGCGTTAACAGGCAGGCTCATCGCCATTGCCATTGCCGCCGCAGTGGCGTGGATCAAAACGGCAGGATTCTCGAGGTGCAAAGTCACAAGTTCTGCTCCAGACCGGATGGTGCTGCTGCGCTGATTTGGCGGGACAACGCCTATGTCTGCGAGGGGGATTTCGTGAACGGGGACGGCAATTTCGCGAGCCGGGCTGGCGCAGCGCCGTTCATCTCCCGTAAGCTGCCTGGCCCGGCCAGAGCACTGGCATTCGATTTGGAGACCCATGACCAATCACATGCAGACGCGCAGGATTCTGTTGGGCGCAAGTGTGTTCGCCGCTGCGGTGATTGCCACGTCCATCATTGGTCCCTATGAAACGGGTGAACGAATGAGCTTCGTGAGCCGGGTGGGCTATTGGAGTTCCCTGATTTTTTGCGCGGGGGCCGTGTTCTTCGCCATTCGCTATGGCGCGCGTTGGGCCATGGACCGGATTGGCTTTGATGACTATCGAACCGAGGCGATCACGGCGGCCATTGCAGCAATCGGGTTTGCGCTGCCACTTCCTTTCGTTGCCACGCAGCTGAACGCGTACCTTACCGGACAAGAATCGGCATTGCCGTTTTGGCCGATCTACGGCTCGGCGACCGCGCTCTCGCTTCTCATCTGGTGCGTGATGCTGGTGCGTCGCGTGACCGAGCGGTGGGACATCGTCCCATGCCGTCACCGGTGCGGAGCGACGGGGCAAGCGGTTGAGCCTTGTGCTTTCCAATGGCCAGCATGTACCTGTCAGCGATACGTATGCAGCCAGTGTCAAAGCCAAGGGGTGGAGCAAAAGAACTGTTTGAGTGTTGCAGTCAGAGATGCAGGGGCGCTTTGGTTTCAGCCAAAGCGCCCCTGAACTTTGCGCAGTCAGTGAATGCGTTCGCCGTGTTGGGTGAGGTCGAGGCCTTCCATTTCTTCGTCTTTGGTGACGCGCAGGCCGATGGTGTATTTGACGGCCATCAGGATTGCGAAGGTGACGACGGCGCAGTAGATGCCAGTGATGAGAATGCCTTCGATCTGGGTGATGATCTGGCCGGGGTTGCCGTCGATGGCGCCCTTGCCGAGGGTGTTGATGCTGGAGTTTGCGAAGACGCCGGTGAGAATTGCACCTGCGGCTCCGCCGATGCCGTGGACACCAAATGCGTCAAGGGAGTCGTCGTAGCCGACGGCGTGTTTCAACCAGACGGCGCCAGCGTAACAGACAGCGCCTGCGATCAGGCCGATGTAAAGACTGCCTGACGGATCGACGAAGCCTGCGGCCGGTGTGATCGCGACGAGTCCCGCGACGGCGCCTGACAGCATGCCAAGGACGCTTGGCTTTTTCTGGAAAATCCATTCGACGAGCATCCATGACAAGGCGGCGGCTGCCGAGGCGATTTGGGTGTTGGCCATGGCAATGCCTGCGAGGGCGTTGGCGGCGACCGCCGAGCCTGCGTTGAAGCCGAACCAGCCGACCCACAGCAGTGAGGCGCCGATCAGGGCGTAGAGCAGGTTGTGCGGGGCCATGTTCTCCTGGCCGTAGCCGGTGCGCTTACCCAGGACGAGAGCGCAAACGAGGCCCGCGATCCCGGCGTTCAAGTGAACGACTGTACCACCGGCAAAATCGAGAACGCCCATGCCACCCAGGAAACCTCCACCCCAGACCCAATGGGCGACGGGGGCATAAACAAGCAGCAGCCACGCCGCCATGAAAGCCATCAGGGCCGAGAACTTCATGCGGTCCGCAAAGGCGCCACAGATGAGAGCGGGCGTGATGATCGCGAAGGTCATCTGAAAAGTCATAAAGACCGATTCAGGGATTGATGCGGCTAGCGAATGGGCGACTTCATTGCCCATGCCGGTTAGCATGAGGCGGTCGAAACCGCCGATGAATGCATGGTTTTCGCCGCCGTTGGTGAAGGCGAGCGAGTAACCGAAGATCGCCCACAATACGGTGACGAGTGCCGTGATCGCAAAACTTTGCGCGGCGGTGGCGAGAATGTTTTTCTTGCGCACCATGCCGGAATAAAACAGCGCCAGGCCCGGGATTGTCATCAACAAAACGAGTGCAGTCGATGTCAGCATCCATGCCGTGTCGCCGCTGTTCAACGCCAGGGCTACCGCGTGGGCCGGCAGTGCCGCTGCTTCAGTTGCCTCTTGGGCGTAGGCAGTGAACGGCATCATCAGTGTGAGGACGCCTAGCGCGAGCGCGCTCAGGCGCTGGTTCAGGTTTAGAGAAAGCATTGGAAATTCCATTGTTTGATTGCGGTTGAGTGTGATCGTTGCGCGGTGGTGTGCCATCACAAGGCCTCGTTGCCAGTTTCGCCGGTGCGGATGCGCATGACGTGTTCCAGCGGCACAACAAAGATTTTTCCGTCGCCGATCTGACCGGTTTTGGCGTGGGTGGTGATGGCCTGGATGGCGGCGTCGGCCATATCACTGCGCACAGCCAATTCGATTTTGATTTTGGGAACGAAATTCACGGCGTATTCAGCGCCCCGGTAAATCTCGCGATGGCCCTTTTGGCGGCCGAAGCCTTTGACTTCGGTGACGGTCAGACCTTCGATGCCGAGGGCTGTCAGGGCTTCGCGGACTTCGTCGAGTTTGAACGGCTTGATGATTGCCGTGATGAATTTCATTGGATTATGCCTCGCCTGGTTCTTGTGCAGATGCGATGATCGGGGGAACGGGCGCTGTTGTATTGCCTCAACTGGCGGCAGGTTTTTCAAGGGTTTGCCGATAAATTAGGCAGGCTTTGCATGCGGACGGCGAACGACTATCTTTAGGAACCAGATGAAAAGCGGCGAAAATATCAAAGTGGACGTGGTGGTCGCCGGTGGCGGCATGGTGGGCTTGACACTGGGGCTTGCCCTGGCAAAAGCCGGGGTTGAAACCGCTATCGTTGATGGGATCGATCCGGCATTGGTGCGCGATGCCGGCTTTGATGGGCGGGTCAGTTCGTTTGCTTCAGGTACGCGCAAGATGCTGGCGGCGTTGGGGCTGTGGGAGCGCCTGAAGGAGAACGCGCAGCCGATTCTCGACATCGTTGTTGGCGACGGGTCGGTTCGCGGAGGCGCCTCGGCTGCGCTGCTGCACTTTGATCACCGCGATGTGGGTGACGCGCCGTTGGCGCACATGATCGAGAACCGGCATTTTCGCATGGCGCTGCAAGACGAGGCGAGTGGTGTTGAGGGGCTGACACTGGTTGCGCCTGCGCGCGTCAGCGGCGTTGAGTATGTGCGCAACAAAATTGTAGCGGCGGTGAGCGGTTCGCGCGCAATCGAGGCCACACTGTGCGTGGCGGCGGATGGGCGGGATTCGCCGTTGCGCGCGGCTTTGGGGATCAAAACCACCGGTTGGTCCTATGCCCAAACCGGCATTGTGGCGACGATTGAACACGAGCGGGCGCATAATGGCACGGCGCTGGAATTGTTCCTGCCATCGGGACCGTTTGCCATTTTGCCGATGACAGGACAGCGCTCGTCGATTGTGTGGACCGAGCGGAGCGTTCAGGCGCCTGCGTTTTTGAAGTTGGATGAGCCCGCGTTTCTGGCTGAAGTATCGCAACGCTTTGGCGACCAATGGGGCGCCATCCGCCTGGCAGGACCGCGATGGTCTTATCCGTTGTCGATGCATCTGGCGAACCGCTATGTGGCCCCGCGCTTTGCACTTGCCGGTGATGCGGCGCACGGGGTGCATCCAATTGCGGGGCAGGGGCTTAATCTTGGGCTGCGCGACGCGGCGGCGTTGGCGGAAGTGATTGTCGATGCACGCAGGCTGGGGCTTGATCCGGGCGCGACTGGCGTGCTTGAGCGTTATGAATCCTGGCGGCGGTTCGACAATGCGTTGCTGGCCACGAGCATGGACGCGATGAACCGGCTGTTTTCAAACGATATTGCGCCGTTGAAATTTGCGCGGCGGGCAGGACTTGATCTGGTCGATGCGATCACGCCGCTGAAGCAGTTTTTCATGCGCCAGGCCGGAGGCGAAGCGGGTGAAGTTCCGCGTTTGATGCGGGGCGATGCGATGTGATCAGTCGCCGTCCTTGCTGATTGTATCCTTTGATTTGCGGCCGGAAATGCGATTGCCGTATGAGCGGTCAAGATCCTGGTAGAAATCGCGAGCCTGGCTGAGCACATGGCGCCAGCGCGCGGCGTCGGCTTCTTCACGGGAGGCGAAGATGGTGCCGTTCCACGCGGCTTGCCCGTTGGCCCGCGTTGGTTCAACGGGCGGCGTGTCGTCGTTGAGTTGTTCGACGGATTGGCGAAAATGGGAGTTGGGATTCGTGCGATCATAAAGCGCCTGAAGTTCGGCGTCGTGGCGGCGTTGATCGAAACGGCGCATGGCGGCGGTCACGCGCTCGCCCCAAATGCGCCAGGCGATCATCGCGATGGCGAGGGCGATAAAATACCAGAATCCCGGAAATGGAACTTCAGGCAACATGCGGATTACGCCTCGCGGGTCAGGCCTTTGGCTTTCAGGCGCTGTTCGTATTCGAACCAGCGTTTGGTCTGTTCTGCACCCAATTGAAAGAGATATTCCCACGAAAACAGGCCGGTGTCGTGGCCGTCGTCAAAGACAAGGCGAACGGCGTAGAGGCCAACTTTCTTGATGTCGCTGATACCGACATTTTTTTTACCCGCGACCGTGACTTTGGTGCTGGCGCCGTGCCCTTGAACTTCAGCGCTTGGACTTTCGACGCGCAGATATTCGGCGGGCAGATCGAATTCTGTTTTGCCGTCAAAGGTTACGGTCAAAATCCGGACGGCGCTTTTGTAGCGAATGGTTGTGGGCCAGTTGGCGGCGGGGCTCACGGTTTCAGCTCGTCGTCGGCAAGTTCGCGTGCTTCGTCGGGCAGCATGATGGGGACACCGTCGCGGATCGGGTAGGCGAGACGTGCCGAAGGTGAAATGAGTTCCTGTTTGGCGGCGTCATAGCGCAATGGCCCTTTCGTCTGCGGGCAGACCAGGAGTTCGAGCAGTTTTGGATCGACGCCGCCGGCCGGCGTTTGTTCTGTGGTCATTGCAGTGCCCCGGCTGGACCGCCATGCGCTGCGGCCGTCATCTCGACAAGCGCGGTCAGGAGATGGGCGCGGTCTGCCAAGGTGGGTGCTTCGAGCAAGGCCTGTTTTTCGGCGACCTCGAACGGGCAAATCATCGAGAGTGAATTGATCACGACCTCGCCCGGTGCTGATTCCACCGCAGGCCAAAAATTTTCCATTTCGCGCTGCTTGAAAAAAGTTTTCAGGCTTGCGCTCAGCCGCTTGCGGTCAACGCAGGAATCGTCGGCGATGGTGTCAAGGTCGGCGGCAAACGTTGTATAATTGACGGTGACCTGACGGTATGGAGTCATGGTTTGCACTTCTGCCATTATACGAAAGCGGACAAGGCCGGTCAGCGTGATTAAATAACGCCCTTCATCGGCTTCATTCCAGGATGTTATTTTGCCAAGGCAGCCTACGGGGTAGAGAGCGGGCGGCGTCTCGGCGTTGGCCGGCTGAACCATGCCGATCACCCGTTGATGGCGAAGCGCGTCGTCGATCATCGCCAGATAGCGGGGCTCAAAAATATGAAGCGGCAAACGACCGCGCGGCAGCAGCAAAGCGCCGGCGAGCGGAAACAGGGGGATGACCTGGGGCAGATTGAAAAGGGTTAGCGGTAAAGACATCAGGAAAACAAAAGCGTTGAAAGCTTGCGGCGCCCATTTCTGACGATGGGGTCGGCGGCGCCAATGGCTTCGAACAAGGTCAGCAATTGCTGACGTGCGGCGCCTTCATTCCAGTTGCGATCACGGCGGATGATTTCGAGGAATTCGTCAATGGCCGGTTCTGATTGTGCATCTGCGGCGAGCGCCGATGCGAGATCGAAACGGGCTTGGTGATCGGCCGGTTCTTTTTGGACTTTGGCACGCAGAGCCTGCAGATCGTTCGCACTGGGGGCGAGCTCGCGCAGTTTCAACTGGGCAGCGACAGCGACGACGGCTTCGTGGGTCAGATGTTCCGGTGGCACCATGGCCAACGCCTGCTGTGCGCGCTCGATATCGCCACTGGCCAGATAGCAGCGGGCGAGGCCCGCCAGTGCTGCGGGGTGTTGCGGTTCTTCTTGCAGGATTTGCGCATAGGCCTGGGCTGCTGTCCCCAGATCGCCAGCGGTGACGGCTTCAGCCGCGATGCCAAGGAGTTCATCGACGGGTGAAGGGCCCGCATCTGCACCCAGGCGCTTGATGAATTCGCGGACGTCTGATTCTTTCAAAGCGCCGGTAAAGCCATCGACGGGTTGGCCATTGCGAAAGGCGTAGACGGCCGGGATCGACTGAATGCGCATTTGGGCGGCGATGCGCTTGTTCTCATCGATGTTGATTTTTACAAGTTTGACGGCGCCCTTGGCCTCGCGCACGACTTTTTCGAGTACGGGGGTCAACTGCTTGCAGGGGCCGCACCACGGCGCCCAAAAATCCACCAGTACAGGCACGTCTTTTGAGGCTTCGATGACGTCAGTCACAAAGGTGCGCTCGGTGGTGTCTTTGATCAGGCCATCGGGAGATGGCGCGCTGACGGCGGGTTTTTGCCCAATGATGGTCTGCATGGTGTCTGCTGCGCCTATTGTTGTCTGGTGATGAAGTGGTGTGTTCAGGGGCGATTGCCAAGCGCCCCATAACGCCTTGCCGCGATTTGCTTATACCGGTCTAGCAGGGGTGCGGAAAGCGCCAAGCTTTGCGGGCTGGGGCCTGCGGCTGCGACAAATTTCAGCACATTGACACTGGACCGTTGGGGTGCGGGCTGTGCCATGCTCGATCCTGGCAGACTAAACTGCCAATGGGGCTCGACGTGTCATGCAGGTTCACAACTTTTTTGCCGCCGCGATTATCTGGGGCGTGGTGGCGATGGGCGCCAATGCAGCGCCCCTGAAGATCGTCAAACTGCAAATCAAAGAAGACAAGGCGCAGTATTCGCTGGAGGTTTCCTACCCCAGGACGGGGTTGGCCGCGATTGACTGGGCGGTTGAAGTCTGGGCGCGCAATCTTGCCCGCGAATTCAGCGAGGCGGCGAAGGACCCGGGGTCGCGCGAAACGCCGGCTTGGCGGGCGGAGATTACCTACGAGGTGCCGCGCAATGACGATACTGTGCTTTCGCTGGCGTTCACCTATTACAGTTTTAGCGGTGGGGCGCATCCCAACAGTTCGTCCGAGACTTTTCATTTCCTGCGGCCCGACGGCTATCGTGCAGAATTGGCGGAAATCTTTACGCCACGCGGCATTACGCGCATCAGCGCAATTTCGATTGCGCAGTTGAAGCGGGACTTGGTCGAGACGCTGGACCTTGATTGGATCAAACGGGGCGCCGGTGTCAATGCGCGCAATTTCCATAGTTTTGTTCTGATGGCGGACCAGCTTGTGATTACTTTTGATGCGTATCAGGTTGCAGCGTATGCAGCTGGACCGCAGGAAGTGCGCATTCCGCTGACGAACATCAAAGACACGATGCGAGTGGATATCCGGGCGCCGGCCGCGTCGTTCGATTGCAAGCTGGCACGTAGCGCGGTTGAGCAGGCCATTTGCGGCTCGCGCGATCTGGCGCGGCTCGACCGGCATGTGGGCGAAGCCTATGCGGGCAAGCTGACATGGGCGGAGGATGTCAAAGCGCGCGCGGCGCTTCAGCAGGGGCAACGGGATTGGCTCAAGCTACGGGACCGGACGTGCTTGAAGGGTGCGGTGGCTCTCGTCAGCTGTTTGGTGCCGGTTTATCAGCAGCGGCTGGCGGTGCTTGAGGTTGAGTAAATGGCGCCGACCAAGGGTGTTGCATCGGGCAAGGGTTTACGCCATAACCCACGCCCTTACGCGGAGCGCGGGCGTAGCTCAGGGGTAGAGCATAACCTTGCCAAGGTTAGGGTCGGGCGTTCGAATCGCCTCGCCCGCTCCAGTAAATAAGCAAGTAAAATCAATCTGTTGCGCACTAGCCGGGTTTTGCGGCGGGTGCGTGCTTTGTGCTTGGCGAAGCGCGGGGGCGACGCTGCGTTTTGGGCAGGGCCTGCCAATCCAATTGCCTTGACCTGGCGCGCTCGTGCGGCGGATGCTGGTTTTTTGCATTGGAGATTTGCGTGCTGAAGCCCCTCGCTGATCAAATCCTTGAGACATATTCGCCTGAGCCGAAGTTTGGGCGCGCGTTTGCTTTCGATCCGCCGGTTGATCTTACGCATTATTCCGCTTTCACAAGCGGGCAGCCGTTTGGCGCTTTCAAGACGATGCGGGAGAGTGCGCCGGTGTGCTGGTGCACGGAGCCGGTCGAGCTTGGCGGCGGGTTCTGGGCCTTGACGCGCTATGACGATGTGCGGGCGGTGTCGCTAGATCCCAAGACTTTTTCATCGCAGAAGGGCGGCATCCTGATGGCTTATGGGCGGCCGGAACAGCGCCATCCGGTGCTGCACCGGGCCTCGCTCGATCAGATGATCAATATGGATCCGCCGATCCATTTCGAATTGCGGCGCGAGCATTTGCCGTTCTTCACCCAGAAATACGTGGCCGATCTAAAGGTCAAGGTCGAGCGCAAGGTCACGGCGTTGCTCGACGTGATCGCGCCGATGGGGACGTGCGATCTGGTTGAGCATGTGTCGGCGGAATTGCCGCTGTTCACGCTGTCGGAAATTTTGGGGATCCCCGAATCCGACCGGGCAAAGCTGGTGCGCTGGATGCATTTTCTGGAGTTGGCCGGTTATATCGTGGCTGAGAAAAATCTGGGGTCGATCGATCCGGCGTTCTTTGGCGAGTTTATGACCAACGTGCAGGAGATGTTCGACTATGGGCGGGCGCTGTTGCTCAAGCGGCGGGCGGAACCGCGCGAGGATCTGCTGACGGCGCTGGCGCTGGCCAAGGTTGACGGCGATCTGTTGCCGGACGAGTTTCTCGACGGGTCGTGGTTGCTGATCGTGTTTGCCGGTAACGATACGACGCGCAATTCTATTTCGGGGACGATCAAATTGCTTACCGAGTTCGCAGCGGAGAAAGCGCGGGTGCAAGCAAATTTGGCGCTGCTGCCAACGATGGTGGATGAGGCGATCCGGATGGTGTCGCCCGTCATGTATATGCGGCGCACGGCGACGAAAGACGCTGAGATTCGTGGACAGAAAATCGCCGAGGGCGAGAAAGTGATCATGTATTATGGGGCTGCTAATCGCGATCCGGCGGTGTTTGCCAATCCCGACCGCTTCGATGCGTCGCGCGCCAATGCGAAGGACCATATGGCGTTTGGCATCGGGCCGCATGTGTGTTTGGGTCAGCGGGTGGCCAACATGCAGCTCGAGGCCGTGTACCGGCAAATTCTGACGCGCTTCCCGGACATGCACTGGACCGGCGAGATCGACATCGCGCCGAACAATTTCGTCCACGCAATTCGCAAGATCGGCGTCAAGTTCACGCCGGAAAAGCGGAAGGCGGCGTGATGTCCTGGGAAAGCGACATCGAAGAATTGCGCCGGCGTCAGGCGCTGGCGCGCGAGATGGGTGGCGAGGAGCGGGTGGCGAAGCATCGCTCGTTGGGCAAGCTGACGGTGCGCGAGCGCGTCGCGGCGTTGCTCGATCCCGGCTCGTTTCATGAAGTGGGTTCGATCACCGGTTCGGCTGAGTATGGGCCGGACGGCGCGATGATTGGTTTTACGCCGGTGCCGTTTATTTTCGGGCGCGGGTTGATTGAGGGGCGGCCGGTTGTTGTCGCGGGCGATGACTTTACGGTGCGCGGTGGCTCGGCCGACATGGCGGGCAAGCGCAAGCAGGAAGTGGCCGAGCAGATGGCGCGCGAGTTGCGGCTGCCGATGATCCGGCTCGTTGATGGCTCCGGCGGTGGCGGGTCAGTGAAGACGTATGAGACTTCGGGTTTCACCTATGTCCCCGCCAATCCCGCCTGGGACGATGTGGTTGCCAACTTGTCTGAGGTGCCTGTCGTTGCATTGGCGCTGGGCAGCGTTGCGGGGCTTGGTGCTGCGCGCATGGTGACGAGCCATTATTCGATGATCGTCAAAGGCACGGCGCAGATGTTCACCGCCGGTCCGCCAGTGGTGAAACAGATTGGTGAGGATCTGACGAAGGAGGAGCTCGGCGGGTCATCGATCCATGCGAAGAACGGCGCGGTCGATGATGAGGTCGAGAGCGAAGCGGAAGGTTTTACGCGGGCGCGGCAGTTTCTGTCGTATCTGCCGTCGTCGGTGCATGAATTGCCGCCGCGTGGAGCGCAGGGCGATGATCCGGGCCGGCGTGAGGAGATGCTAATCAAGATCGTGCCGCGTTCGCGGCGTCAGGTTTACAAAATGCGCGCCATTGTCGAGGCGGTGTTCGACACGGGATCGTTCTTCGAGATCGGGCGCCAACACGGGCGCTCGTCGATTTGCGGGTTGGCAAGGCTGGATGGTTGGCCGGTGGCGGTGCTGGCTAGCGATCCTTACATCTATGGTGGAGCGTGGACGGCGGAGTCGAGCCTGAAGGTAACGCGCTTTGTCGATTTCGCCGAGACGTTTCATTTGCCGGTGGTGCATCTCGTCGACATTCCTGGGTTCCGGATCGGGCTTGAAGCCGAGCAGGCGGCGACGATCCGGCACGGGGCGCGGGCGATGACGGCGATCTATCAGGCGCGCGGGCCGTGGTGCACGATTTTGATTCGCAAGGCGTTTGGGGTAGCGGGTGCTGCGATGCAAAATGCCAGCCGGTTGCCGTTCCGCTATGCGTGGCCTTCGGGTGATTGGGGATCATTGCCGCTCGAAGGCGGGATCGAAGCGGCCTACCGGCGCGATCTTGAAGCGGCGGCGGATCCCGTAAAAATGCGGGCCGAGATCGACGAGCGGCTCAATCGCGTGCGCTCGCCGTTCCGCACGGCGGAGAAGTTCGGCATCGAGGAGATCATCGATCCGCGCGAAACGCGCAAAATCTTGTGCGAATTCGCCAATCTGGCGGCACCGTTGCGGACGCCGGGGACGCGCGCAACGGGGTATAGGCCTTGAGGCAGGTGATCGCATCAAGGGGGCGTTCCGTATCGCCCGCTTGCCGATTTTGTTAAAATCCATTTCGTGCGATGATCGGGTCATGAGTGAACAGGAACGACGCCGCGAGATCGATCGTCTCTACCGGCAAGCCTTTGCAGAGTTCGGTGCGATTGCACTTTGGAGTCAACGGCCCGTCGAGGCGCCGACAGACGCCGACGCAATGGCGATTACGCGCGCGCTGAAAACGCACGGCCGGATGAGCGGGCGCCGTCTTGCCGAACAGATAGAGCATCTGTGCCGTGCCACTTAGCCGGCTTCAGACGACTTTGTTGCAGCTTCTGGCGGGCCAGCGCGATCCGGAAAGTTACGTTGCTGGTGCCGTGGCGCTCAATCGTGATGGTCCACGATATTCCGCCGACATCGACATATTTCAGGACGGCGACGAGCGCCTGGCGGCTATCGCCGAAGCCGATGCTGCTACGATTGCGAAGGCAGGCTTCGAAGTCGTGTGGACGTCCGCACGCGGGACAGGCAAGCGCAGCGCACTCGTCAAAGGTTTGGGGGAAACGACGCAGCTCGACTGGGTGGCCGACAGTGACTTTCGGTTTTTCCCTGTAGTGGCTGACCCGCTTTTTGGTTACGTGTTGCATCCGATCGACTTGGCAACCAACAAAGCGGCGGCCGCCGCAGATCGCCGCGTTCCGCGTGATGTCGTCGATCTGGTCACGATTCATGAGCGAATTTTGCCTCTCGGCGCCGTCGTGTGGGCTGCTGTCGGGCGATTTCCAGGGCAAACGCCCGAGCAGATGTTGTCGGACATCGTAAGGCATAGCCGGTTCACGGCTGAAGAATTTCGTTCGCTTGCTGTGGACCAGCCACTGGACATTCCGGAATTGTCACAACGCATTCGAAATATGTTGCACGAAGCGGACGCGTTCATTGCGCGGATGCCGAGCGATGCGGCCGGCATGCTTTTTCTCTTGGGTGGGACGGCGGTTCAACCCGACCCAGCAAACCTTGGCAGGTACCAACGACACGGGGGCAAACGGCAGGGACATTGGCCGTCGTCGGCAGAGATCGGCCGCTCAATGCTTGAGCGTTACGTCAAAGACTAAGGGAGCGAGCCTGCGAATTCGCCAATCTGGCCGCGCCGTTGCGGTTGCCCGGACTGCGTGCGACGGGTTACCGGCCGTAAGGCAGTTTGGCGTCAGAAAGCGGGGTGCGATAGCGTCCCGAGGTCTCCATCCTGGGACTCGATACTTCATCAAGGACCGAAAAGATGTTGAACATGGACGATGTGATTGTGGGCAAGGCTCAAGTCTATTCCAGCGAAGCGGAGCGCTATCGGGCGTTTGAGGCGCGCGATGCGCGGGCTGATGGTCTGTTTGTTATTGCTGTGAAAACCACCGGAATTTATTGCCGAACCACGTGTCCGGCGCGACCACCCAAGCGTGAGAACATAGAATTCTTTGACGACATCCCCTTGGCGCGGAAGGCTGGTTACCGCGCCTGCCTGCGGTGCAGACCGGACGAGCCGGCGCAAGGCGCGCGGATTGCCGAGATGGTGACGAAGGCGTGCCGCAGGCTTGAGCATGATGAAGAGATTCCGAGCGTGAGTGTGTTGGCGCGCGACTCAGGATTTAGTGAAGGGCGGTTTCATCGCCTGTTCAAACTGGCGACCGGCTTGTCGCCGAAGCAATACGCTTTGGCCAAACGGGTCGAAATGTTTCGCGATCGATTGAAGCGCGGCGAGACGGTGACGGCGGCGCTTTATGATTCCGGGTTCAATTCCTCTAGCCGTGCTTATGAAGCCAGCCGGCGCTTGGGCGTCAAGCCAGGTGATGTGAAGACAGGCGGCGCGGCGATTATTTTGCAGGCAGGCGTTGCGCGCTGCTCGCTTGGTTTTGTTGGCATTGCGATGAGTGAGCGGGGTTTGTGTGCGTTGGCATTCGGTGATAGTGCCAAGGCGGCGCTCGCATCCGTGCAATCGCGCTTCCCAAATGCTGTCCTGCGTGAGGCGTCCGGGCATTTGCAAGTCGCGCTGGCGCGTGTGGTTGCGTTGGTCGAAGAGCCTGCAGGCGTGCTTGATTTGCCGCTCGATATTCGCGGAACGGCTTTTCAAGAACGGGTGTGGCAAGCCCTGCGAAAAATTCCAGCCGGTAAAACCCGCAGCTATGGCGAGATTGCAAAGTCGATTGGCAAGCCCAGCGCTAGCCGTGCGGTGGCGCAAGCGTGCGGCGCCAACAAGATTGCGGTGGCTATTCCCTGTCACCGGGTGGTGGCCAGCGACGGCAGTCTTGGCGGCTATCACTTCGGGGTGAAACGCAAGACGGCGCTGCTTGCCAAGGAAGCGGCAGAGTAGGCGATGACGGCGCTGGATTGCATTGCAGGCGCGGATTGGGCGGCGGTAGACGCTGCGCTCAACGAACGGGGTTATGCCGTCATTCGCCAGGTGTTCGACGAGGCGGACTGCGAGCGAACACAAAGCTTGTACGATCAGGCGGCGTTGTTTCGCAGCCGGGTTGTGATGGCGCGGCACGGGTTTGGGCAGGGCGAGTATCAATATTTTGGCTATCCCTTGCCCGAGCAGATAACGGCGATGCGGGACGTGCTTTATGCGCGCTTGGCTCCAATTGCCAATGCGTGGGCCGGTATGTTGGGAAGCGAGGCTCTCTATCCCGCAACGCTGAGCTCATTTTTGGAGGTGTGTCATGGTCACGGCCAATTGCGGCCGACGCCGTTGCTGTTGAAGTATGGGCCGGGCGATTACAACCGGCTGCATCAAGATCTTTACGGCGGCATTCACTTTCCGTTGCAAGTGGCGGTGTTGTTGAGCGCGGCCGATGAATTTAACGGTGGCGAATTCGTGTTGACGGAAACGGCACCGCGCCGGCAAACACGCGCCGAAGTGGTTCAACTAGCGCAAGGCGACATGATAATTTTTGCCGTCAATCACCGCCCGATCAAATCGGCGAAGGGATTTTCGCGCGTCGCCATGCGGCACGGGGTGAGCACTGTGCACAGTGGAGCGCGCATGACGCTGGGCGTAATATTTCACGATGCAACTTGAGGATTAGGCGCGCTCGACTAGCGCGGCGTAGCAGCCGCGGCGGGCAAAATGGGCATGGAGGTAGCTTGCGCGTTCGTTGGAGAGAAAGCGTTCGATGAGAGGTTGCAAAGATTTTCCGCCAACGACGTCGGCGTCGATCATCATGCCGTCGTCGCCATAGGCGCGTAGTGAGATTAGGCGCGAGCGGAGCTGTTGGGGGATTTCGTCGAGATACTCTGCGAAACTCGCGCGGCGCTCGCGAATGAAGATCGGACCCTCAGACGCATAAGCGGTGCGCGATGTTTGATGGCGATAGGGCGCCAGAAGCAGCGTCTCACCTGGTTCGGCATCTTCCAGGGTGAAGCGGCAGGGAAAGCCGGGCTTGCTGTCGGCGACATAGCGTTTGGCGTTATGGGCTTTGAGTTCATCGTCGCTCAATCCGAATAGATGTTCGAATTGTGCAGCTTGCAGTCCTTTGATGCGAAAGCTCATGCTGGCCACTCCCTTCACTTTCATGGGCGCATGATGTAGGGCGCAATGGCTGCTTGAGCACTCCGCTTTCTGACGTCAAATTTTGAGACGTGAGGGGCGTCACTCTTCCTCCCAACCAAACACATCTTCCAGGCTCACGCCAAACACGCGGGAGATCCGGAAGGCGCTTTCCAGTGAGGGGGAGTAGCGGCCTTGTTCGATGGCGATGATGGTTTGGCGGGTGACGCCGATGGCTTCGCCCAGGGCTTGTTGGCTCATGGCGCCGTGGCGTTCGCGCAGTTCGCGGACGCGGTTGGTGATGGGGGGCGGCTTCGCCATGCCTTAGACGCGCGAGCGGAAGAGGGCGATCTGGAAGATGTATTCCGCGATCTGCGCCACCATCATGGCGCCCATGATGAGGTGGAAGAGCATGTTGCCGTCGGCGTAGACCAGGAAATGGCCAGCCGCGGTGACGATGCAGACGCTGAGCACCATTCCCGACCAGTTGCCGGCGCGGTGTTGCACCGTTCTCTCGCGTTCGTCCGCCGGGGCGTTGGCTTCGGTGGGCGAAGAAACTGCGATCGTTGACTGGGCAATGATAGAAGCGATGATAATGAGGATGATGTAGGGGATGACGATTGCGGGCGGCGGCGAAGCGCCGAGTGCTGCCGAAGCCTTGGTGAAAAGGTGGAGGTAGTACACGCCTGCGAGGGTCATGACGATGGTCATGACCCAGGCTGATTTTTCGCGAAATGACATGGTGGAGCCCTCGTGTGTCAAAAATATGTGACACCAGTAATAGTCAAAGATTTTTGACTTGTCAAATATTTTTTACTTGGTGGGAATTGGGCCAAAAACGGCGCGGTGATTTTTGGCTGGGGAAGTGGGTTCGATCATTGTGTGGACCAGGTAGGCCAACGAGCGCCTCACGTCTTCTTCGTGTCTTCGTGTGAAATTCCTTTTTACTGTGTTCCCGTGTCACCTAATTCTGATCTTGAGTACCAGCCCTGCTTCGGCGGTCCCCACGCGGTGACGCGCACGCGGCTATGCGATGAATTGCTGATGCTTGCGCATAGCGCTCTTGACACTTTGCGATTGGTTCTCTATTTGTTCATATAACGGAAATTGATGTTCTTGTTGAGTTTTTGGCGGGGCGGCTGGCTTCAATTTTCGATTCAAAATGCTGCGACAGGCCGTCGCAGATTGTGCGTTTGGAAAATCAGTTCACGCCAGTTCTGCAGTTAACAGCAGGTCTTATTGCAAGGTTTGCATGCAAATAGGGGGGGTGACTGGGGGGTACTCCCCCTAGTTCAAGGCCGCGTCTTTGACGAGGCGGTCGAGGGTGGCGCAGTAGGTTTTCAGGTCCTGGCGTTCGGCCCAGGCTCTGAAGCCGGAACTCATGATGTTGTTGAAGGCGATGTACTGGTCCTGGGTGATGGTGCCCTGCTTTTTTGCTTCGACCAGTTTGCGGGTGATGTCGGCGGCTTTGTTGCCTGCCTGCTCGGGCGTGGTGCAGGCGACGCGGACAGGCGGGGTTTTGGACGACGAGGTTTTGGAACTGTCGCCGCAGGCGGCGAGCGCGAGCAAGGCTATGAGTGCGAAGCATTTTGTGATGGGCATTGGGGGGCTTCCGGTCAAATGGGCTTGGTCGCGAAGTTACCCGGGCCGGACCCGCGCCGAAAGGCCTGGCGTTGAAAATATATGCACCGTCACGCTTTTCGAGCCTGCACGAGACGGCGGCGTTTTTATATGGTGAACTCTGGGACTTCCGGGAGATTGGTTGATGCGCTTTTCTAATCGAATGACTGAATTGCTTGGGGTTGAGTACCCGATTGTACAGGCTCCGATGGGCTGGATTGCACGCTCGCCGCTGGCGTCGGCGGTGTCGAATGCTGGCGGGCTTGGGATCATCGAGACCTCGTCGGGCGAGCTTGAGGCGGTACGGGAAGAGATATTGAAGATGAAGCAGCTGACGTCGAAGCCGTTCGGCGTCAACATTGCGCTGGCGTTTGTGCGCGATCCCAATATCGTCAAATGGGTTGACGATGCGGTGGTCAAACAGGGCGTGAAGTTTGTCACGACCTCGGCCGGCGATCCGGGAAAGTTTTGCCGCGAGCTGAAAGCGCTGGGTTTGACGGTGTTTCACGTCGTGCCAACGCTGAAGGCGGCGTTAAAAGCGGTGGAGGCCGGCGTTGACGGGCTTGTCGTTGAAGGTGGCGAGGGCGGGGGCTTCAAGAACCCGCAAGCGGTAATGTCGATGGTGTTGCTGCCGCTGGTGCGCGAGAAGGTGGATGTTCCCATTATCGCCGCGGGCGGTATCACCTGCGGGCGGACGATGGCGGCGGCCTTTGCGCTGGGCGCGGAAGCGGTGCAAATGGGGACGCGGATGGTGTCGGCAACCGAATCGCCGGTGCATCAGAACTGGAAGAACGCAATCATTGCGGCGGAAGATACGAGCACGGTGTTTTTGAATCAGTTCTCGCGGCCGGCATTGCGGGCGCTGCGGACGGAAAAGACGACGCGGCTTGAACGCGAATTGGTTCCCAATTATCAAGGGCCGCCGGTCATGGCCGAGTTCGGGCGGGCGAAGGATCTTTATTTTGGTGGCGACATGGAATCCTCGATCGCGCTGTCGGGACAGGTCGCGGGCCGCATCGATAGCGTAAAGCCGGTCAGGCAGATTATCGACGAGACGGTGGCAGAGTTTTACGAGACCGTTGGCGAACTCGGGCGGCGATATTCGAGTTCATTGACAAAAGGACTGAATTGATATATATCAACGATATATCTTTCTGGAGGCATTCGTGGCAAAGGCAAAAGTATTCATGTCCGGGCGCAGTCAGGCGGTGCGCATGCCCAAAGAGTTCCGATTCACTTGCAAGGAGCTTGATGTGAAACGGGTTGGCCGGGGGGTGTTGCTCGAGCCCACTCTGAATTCCTGGGATGAGGTTTTTGCGTCAATAGACGCAATAGCGGCGCCGCCGCTCAAACGGCCGCCGCAGCCGAAGCCCGCGAAACGGTTGCCTATAGGGTGAGCTATCTTCTCGACACCAATGTGTGCATTGCCGTCGTCAACGGGCGGCCAACCCAGGTGCGCCACCGGCTCGGTGAGATGGCTCGCAATCAAGCGGCGTTGTATGTATCCGCACTCAGTCTTTTTGAGATCGAGTTCGGGTTACGCAAGATTGACCGCGAGGCGGAGACACGTGAGAAATACGAGCAGTTGTTCGGCAAGCTCAGCAAAGTGCCGTTTGACGTGGACGACGCTACCGCCGCGGGGGGCATTCGGGCTGAGCTCGAAATCACCGGGCGCCCGATCGGAGCCTACGACTATCTGATAGCGGGGCAGGCATTGAGACGAAACTGGACGCTCATCACCGCCAATGAGCGCGAGTTCTTGCGTGTTGAGGGTCTGAAAACTGAAAACTGGGCACGATAGTTCGTTGCCCGTTGGGATCAATCCATGCTCGCACCTGCATCGGTATCGGACTATCGCGAATTGGCGCGGCGGCGGTTGCCGCGCTTGATGTTCGATTATGTCGACGGCGGGGCTTTCGAAGAAGCGACGCTGAACGCCAATCGCCAGGATCTGCATCGCTTTGCGTTGAGGCAGAAGGTGTTGCGCGATGTTTCGGCGCTCGATACCGCCACGACGATTTTCGGTCAGAACCTGTCGCTGCCTTTGATCCTGGCGCCTGTCGGCTTTGCCGGCATGATGGCGCGCCGCGCCGAGGTGCAGGCGGCGCGCGCGGCCGAGAAGGCCGGCATTCCATTTACGCTTTCAACTGTTGGGATTTGCCCGGTCGAGGAAGTGCGGCGCGCAACCGCGAAGCCGTTCTGGTTTCAACTTTATATGATGAAGGATCGCGGCGTGGTGCGCGAGATCATTGCGCGCGCACAGGCTGCGAATTGCGGCGCGTTGGTGTTCACCGTCGATCTGCCGGTGCTGGGTACGCGCTATCGTGACATTCGCAATGGCATGGGCGGAAGCCTATCGACGATTTCGAAGTTGCGGTTGGCGGCGAATTTCGCGGCGCATCCGCGATGGATCTACGATGTGGGCATCAAGGGGCGTCCGCTGACGTTTGGGAATTTGAGTGGTGTTGTGAAGGGTGCGAATTCGCTGGGCGCGCTGCTCGCCTGGACGACGACGGCGCTCGATCCGAGCGTGACGTGGAAAGATCTCGAATGGGTGCGCGGCCTGTGGAAGGGGCCGCTGATTCTCAAGGGCGTGCTTGAAGCCGATGACGCGCGCGAGGCGGTGGCGACGGGCGCGGACGGGATCGTGGTTTCAAACCATGGCGGGCGGCAACTCGATGCGGCGCAATCCTCGATCATGGCGTTGCCCAAGATCGTCGAGGCAGTAGGTTCCAAAACGACTGTGCTGATGGATGGTGGGATTCGTTCGGGGCAAGACGTGACGCGGGCGCTGGCGCTGGGTGCAAAAGCTTGCCTCATCGGACGGGCGTGGGTTTACGGCGTCGCGGCGAAGGGCGAGGCCGGTGTGACCGCCGTGCTCGAGACGATGAAGCGCGAGTTACGCACCAGCATGGCGTTGATCGGCCGGACCCGCATTCAGGACATCGACGCGTCGGTGTTACAGAGCTAAGGCGTCGTGTGGGTGTTGAGTGCGAATTTGCGGCGGGCGTTCGAGAAGGCGATCAATTTGTCTTCGACCAGCCGGTTGATCGTGCTCTCGGGGTAGACGCCTTTCTTGTTGCGCTCGCCGGCCGGAATGCCGGTGAGGAGCTCGATGCCTTCGTCGATGGATGCGACCGAGAAGATGTGGAACTTGCCTTCCTCGACGGCGGCGACGACATCGCGGCGCAGCATGAGATGTTGCTCGTTGGCCCTGGGGATCATCACGGCGTGGGTGCCGTTGAGGCCGCGGGTGCGGCAGAGTTCGAAGAAGCCTTCGATCTTGTCGTTGACGCCGCCGATAGCCTGGACTTCGCCGCGCTGATTGACGGAGCCGGTGACGGCAAAGTTTTGGCGGATCGGCACGTCGGCGAGGGCCGAGAGCAAGGCATAGAGCTCGGCCGACGAAGCGCTGTCGCCGTCGATGCCGCCGTAGGATTGTTCGAAGACGATGCTGGCCGACAGCGACGGCGGGCGGTCGAGGGCGTAGCGGCTGGAGAGGAAGGACGAGAGGATCAACACGCCTTTGGAATGCAAAGGGCCGCCGAGTTCGACTTCGCGCTCGATGTCGTTGACCTGGCCGGTGCCCATGCGCACGCGCGCAGTGATGCGGCTGGGCTTGCCGAAGGCGAAGCCGCCAAGCGACATGACGCTGAGGCCGTTGATCTGGCCGACCTTGCTGCCTGCGGTGTCGATCAACATGATGTTGCGTTCGATCATTTCGCGCGAGCGGATGCTGACGCGCTCGTGCCTTCGCACGTAGGCGGCCATCGCGCGGTCGATGTCGGCGGCGTCGATAAGTTTGTGTCCGGATTCGGCGGCCCAGAAATCGGCTTCGCGCAAGCGGTCGGCAAGGGTTCCGATGCGCAGCGACAGTTTCGACGTGTCCTCGGCTTCGCGCCCGAGTTCTTCGATGACGTGGGCTACGGCCTCGGCGGAGAGCGGGCGCAAGTTTTCACGTTTCGCGATCGAGCCGATCAACCGGGCGTAGTCGGCAACGGACTGATCGCTCCAATCGACCGCGTCCTCGAAGTCGACGGCGATTTTGAACAATTCGGCAAAGTCGGGGTCGCCCTCGAACAGCGTATGATAGAGTTGGCGGTCGCCGAACAAGATGACCTTGGTCGAGAGCGGGATGGGATCGGGCTTCAGGGACTGCGTGCTCATGATCGACATGCGGTCCATGGGCGATTCAATCGTCACGGTGCGGGCGCGCAAGCAACGTTTCAGCACCTCCCACGCATAGGGCTCAAGCAGCAATCGGCGTGCGTCGATCAGCAAATATCCGCCGTTGGCCAAATGCAGGCTGCCGGGGCGGATGAGCGTGAAATCGGTGAACAAGGCGCCCATTTGCGCTTGTTGTTCGATGCGGCCGACGAGATTGCCAATCGACGGGTTGTCTTCGACGACAACGGGGGCAGTGGCTTTGGCGCCATTGCCGACCAACAGGTTAACCCGGAAGCGGCGCAGGCGCGGATCGGACTCGGTGGTGAGATCGGCCACCGCCACGTCGGGCACAACTTCTTCCCGTTTGGCGATCGAGGAGACGCGAAACAAACCGGCGTGGCGGATCAGTTCCTGTGTTACCGCTTCGATGTGTGCAAGCACGTCAGGCAAATCGGCGAAGGCGCGGCAAACGTCTTTGACCACGTCCATGACAGACAGGTGGGCGTATTCGCGGTTGAGTTCCGTCACTTTCTGGCGGCGTTCGCGTTCCCAGCCGGGAAGGCGTTCGAGCAGAACGGCAAGTTCATTCTGCAACGGTTCGAGCTTGCCGGCTATCACTTTGCGCTCGGCATCGGGCAGGGCATTGAAGTCTTCTGGCTTCATGACACCCGTCTGTACAATGGGAGCGAAGGTGAATCCGACGGGCGTGCGCAGCAGGGCGAAGTGCTCGGTGCGGGCCTTTTCGCTCAGGGCCTCGAAGGCTTGCTCCTGGGCATGGTTGACGCTGTCGACGGCGGTGCGGCGGCGCGCTTGGTATTCGTCGCTTTCGAAGATGGTTGGGATGAGCGACTGCAGTTCGTCGATGGCCTCGTCCATCGCGTCTTTGAACTTTTGGGCCCGGCCGGGTGGCAGTGCGATGGCGCGCGGACGGTCGGCCTGCGCGAAATTGGCCACGTAAACCCAATCTCCGGGGGCGGGCATTTTCGCGGCATACTGGTCGATCAAAGAGAGGACGGTGCCGTGGCGGGCGGTGCCGCGTTCGCCCAAAACAAAGACGTTGAAGCCCGGCTTGTCGATGCGGGCGCCGAGGTCCAGGGCCTCAAGGGCGCGGGTCTGGCCGATCAATCCTTCGAAGGGTTTCAGTTCGGAGGTGGTTTTGAAGGCGAGCGATTTGGGTTCACAGACCCGGCGAAGGCGCGCAGACATTAGCCGGAGTGGGTGCTTGTGCATTTCTGTTTGAAGGTTCGTCATGGTTTGAAGATGTAACCGGGTCGGGCGGTGCACGAAAAGGGGGAATATTGCCCTGAACGGACTATGGCGGTGTGCTGCATGGGGTTTATAGTGGGCACGCACGACCGCAGCGGGGGCTAACCAAGAACGCCCCTGGCCGGTCCGGTGGAGGAGACTGCGCAGACTATGAGTATCGACGCCATGAACGCGCCGGCCAAACCGAAACTTGGGGGCATGAGTTCTACAGATATTTCCAACCCCGATTATTTTCACAAAGTGGTCGATTGTCAGTGGGCCTGTCCGGCGCACACACCGGTGCCGGAATATATCCGGATGATCGCGGCCGGCCGTTATGCGGATGCCTACATGGTCAATTGGAACTCGAATGTATTTCCCGGGATTTTGGGGCGAACGTGTGACCGGCCGTGCGAGCCGGCCTGCCGGCGAGGACGGGTGGAAGCCGAACCAGTTGCGATTTGCCGTTTGAAGCGGGTGGCTGCCGACAACAAAGGTGAAATACGAGACCGGCTGCCGCAACCGGCCACGGTAAAAAATGGCAAACGAATTGCGCTGATTGGTGGCGGGCCCGCGTCGCTGACGGTGGCGCGCGATTTGTTGCCGCTTGGCTATCATGTTGTGATCTATGACGCTGACCCTCACGCGGGCGGGATGATGCGCACCCAGATCCCGAAGTTCCGATTGCCTGAACAGGTTTTAGACGAAGAGGTTGGATTTATCACCGATCTCCAGCCTGAATTGAAACTCGGTCAGCGCGTTGACAGTATGAACGCCGTGTTGGCTCAAGGGTATGACGCGATCTTTGTCGGTTGCGGTGCGCCGCGGGGACGCAATCTTGATATCCCAGGACGCGAAGAAGCCAAGGCAAATATTCATATCGGAATTGACTGGCTGGCTTCGGTTTCGTTCGGGCATACGACCAAGATCGGGAAGCGGGTGATAGTGCTAGGCGGGGGCAATACCGCCATGGACTGTTGCCGGACCTCGCGCCGTTTGGGTGGCGATGATGTGAGAGTTGTGGTTCGTTCGGGCTTTGAAGAAATGAAAGCCAGTCCGTGGGAAAAAGAGGACTCGATGCGGGAAGGCATACCGATCCATAACTTCCTGGTTCCAAAATCGTTTTCCCACATCAAGGGCTGCTTGACCGGGGTGGTGTTCGAGAAGGCGAAGGCTGTTCTTGACGGGAAAGGCAAGCGAACGCTGGTGCCTTCGGGTGAGCCCGACGTGAAGATGGAATGCGACGATGTGCTGGTCGCGGTGGGTCAGGAAAATGCATTTCCCTGGGTCGAACGGGATGCCGGGATCGAATTCGACAAATGGGGCATGCCGCTGGTCGACGAGGTGACCTATCAATCGTCGAACCCGAAGGTGTTCTTCGGCGGCGATGCGGCGTTCGGGCCCAAGAACATTATCTGGGCAGTGGCTCACGGTCATGGTGCGGCGATTTCAATCGACCAGTTTTGCCAAGGCCGCGACGTGAATGACCGGCCGCCGCCGCTGGTAAATCTGATGAGCCAAAAGATGGGCATTCACGAGTGGTCGTACGACAACGACATTTCCAACGATCTGCGTTTTAAGGTTCCGCACCTTCCCAACGAAGTGGCGCTGAAAGATGTGCGGGCGGAGGTCGAGCTTGGCTTTGACCGCAAGCTTGGTTTCGCGGAGGCGCAACGATGCCTGAACTGCGATGTGCAGACGGTGTTCGAGGCCAAGCTCTGCATCGAATGCGATGCTTGCGTCGATATATGCCCGCTCGACTGCATCACGTTCACGCAGAATGGCGAAGAAAAAGAGCTGCGGACGCGGCTGACGGCGCCCGCGAAAAACGTGAGCCAAGACCTTTACGTCGCCGATGGATTGAAGACGGGCCGGGTGATGGTGAAGGACGAAGATCTCTGCCTTCATTGCGGGTTTTGCGCCGAGCGCTGCCCCACTGGCGCTTGGGACATGCAGAAAGTACTTTTCGAAACAGCGCAGGCAGGCCAGTCATGCCAAAACCGATAGAGGCGACGAACGATTTCGTCGTCAAATTCGCAAATGTCAACGGTTCGGGCTCGGCGAGCGCCAACGCGATGTTCGCGCGCTCGATCTTGCGCATGGGAGTGCCGATCGCCACGCGCAACATATTCCCGTCGAACATCCAGGGCCTGCCGACGTGGTACGAGGTGCGCGTTTCGGGCCAAGGTTGGATCGGACGGCGCGGCGGTTGCGATTTGATGGTGCCGATGAACCCGCAGACCTGGGACAAGGATGTCGCCTCTATCGATCCGGGCGGCTATCTGTTTCACGATTCGTCCAAACCGCTGCCGCCGTCGAAGTTCCGCGACGACGTCAATGTGATCGGCGTGCCGCTGACGGAGATGGCCAACAGCCGTTACGACAACCCGCGCGACCGGCAATTGCTCAAGAACGTCATCTGCATCGGCGCACTTGGCGCGCTGCTGGACATGGAGCACGGCGAGCTCGAGAAACTGGTCGGCGAGCAATATGCGGGCAAGGATCGCTTGATCAAACCCAATTTGGAAGCGCTCGGCGTCGGGCGCGCCTACGTGCTTGAGCATTTAAGAAATGTTTGCGGCCTGAAGATCCGCCGGTCGGACAAGGTCGGCAATCGCATCTTTATCGACGGCAACGACGCGGCGGCGCTGGGCGCTGTTTACGGCGGGGCGACGGTTGCCGCGTGGTATCCGATAACGCCGTCGACCTCGATGGCGGAGGCGTTCGGGGCGCATTGCAAGAAATTGCGAATCGATCCGGAAACCAAAAAAAACCGCTTTGCCATTGTGCAGTCGGAAGACGAGCTTTCGGCGATCGGGACGGTGATCGGCGCGGCCTGGAACGGCGCGCGCGCTTTTACGGCGACGTCGGGGCCGGGCATATCACTGATGCAAGAATTCCTGGGCCTTGCTTACTTCGCGGAGATTCCGGCGGTCATCTTCGACATTCAACGCGGCGGGCCGTCGACCGGCATGCCGACGCGGACGCAGCAATCGGACTTGAAGATTTGCGCTTACGCCAGCCACGGCGACACCAAGCACGTGTTGCTTCTGCCGGAAGATCCGGGCGAGGCGTTCGAATTCGCGGCGCAATCGTTCGATCTGGCCGAGCGTTTGCAGACGCCGGTATTCGTACTGCTCGATCTGGATATCGGGATGAACGACTGGCTGACGAAGCCGTTCGCCTGGGACGACAAGCGCGCCTATGACCGCGGCAAGGTGATGACGGCCGAAGAGCTTGAAGCGGGCAAGGAGTTCGGGCGCTATCTTGATGTCGACGGCGATGGGATTCCTTTCCGTACGCTGCCGGGGACGCATCCGAACAAGGGCGCCTATTTCACGCGCGGGACATCTCGCAACCGCTATGCCAAGTATTCGGAAGAAGGCCACGACTACGTCGACAACATGCAGCGGTTGTTGCGCAAATTCGATACGGCAAAAAAATTGGTTCCCAAGCCCATTGTCCGCCAGGCGACGCAACCGGCGCGATACGGGGCGATCTATTTCGGCTCGACGTCGGCTGCGATGGACGAGGCGATGGCAAAGCTTGAGGCCCAAGGCATCCATATCGACACCATGCGCCTGCGCGCGTTTCCGTTCGCCGACGATGTGATCGAGTTCGTCAATGCGCACGAGCAGGTGTTTGTGATCGAGCAGAATCGCGACGCGCAGATGCGCATGTTGCTGGTCAATGAGGGCGCGATCGATCCGGCGCGGTTCATCTCCATTCTTCACTTTGACGGCACGCCGATCACGGCGCGCTTTATCACGGCAGAAGTCGAAGCGCGGCTTAAGGCATTTGGGAAACCGACGCGGACGAGGGTTGTGTCATGACATATTTGGTCAAGCCGAAGTTCCGCCATCCGGCGCTTGAGAAAAACGATCTGGGGTTCACGCGGCGCGATTACGAAGGTGCGATCTCAACTTTGTGCGCGGGGTGCGGGCACGACTCGATTTCGGCAGCGTTGATTCAGGCCTGTCACGAGCTCAACATCGAGCCGCACCGGGTGGCAAAATTGTCGGGGATCGGCTGCTCGTCGAAGACGCCGGACTATCTGCTCGGGCAGAGCCACGGTTTCAACAGCGTGCACGGGCGGATGCCGTCGGTGCTGACGGGGGCCAATCTCGCTAACCGCAATCTGATTTATCTTGGCATTTCGGGTGACGGCGATTCGGCTTCGATCGGGCTCGGCCAGTTCGTGCATTGCGTGCGGCGCGGCGTGAACATGGTCTACATCACCGAGAACAACGGCGTGTACGGATTGACCAAGGGCCAGTTCTCGGCCACCGCTGATCGCGGCTCGAAATCGAAGGCAGGGGGCACGAACAATGACGCGCCGATCGACCTCGTGGGCATGGCATTGATGGCGGGGGCGACGTTCGTCGGGCGCTCGTTTTCGGGCGACAAGGGGCAACTTGTGCCTTTGATCAAGGCCGCGATCGTGCACAATGGTCCTGCCTTCATCGATGTGATTTCGCCGTGTGTGGCGTTCAACAATCATCCGGGCTCGACAAAGAGCTTCGACTTCGTGCGCGAACACAACGAGGCGGTCAACAGTATCGACTTCATAGAAGGCCGGGCCGAGATTACGGTCGACTATGCGCCGGGCACGGCGCAAGACGTGGAACAGCACGACGGGTCGATCATCCGTCTGCACAAGCTCCACGACGGCTACGATCCGACGGACCGGGTTGCCGCTATGAACCATTTGCAGACGCACCACGAGGCGGGCGAGTTGGTGACGGGATTGCTTTATCTCGATCCAAATCCACGCGACATGCACGGGTTTTTGCGCACCGTCGATGTTCCGCTGAACCGGCTCGGCGCGAAGGAACTTTGTCCGGGCGCGAAAATCCTGGAGTCAATCAACGACGAATATCGCTAAGGAGATTTGATGATGAGCCGGCTTCAAGGCAAGCGTGCAATTGTGACGGGCGCGGGATCAGGTATCGGGCGGGCGTCGGCCAAGGCGTTCGCGCGTGAGGGTGCGGCAGTGCTTTGCGTCGACAAGACGGAAGCGGTGCATGAAACCGTCGAGATCATCACGAAAGCAAATGGCCGCGCGTTGGGTATGACGGGGGATGCGGGTCTGGAATTCGATGTGCACGCTTATGTCGCGCGTGCGTTGCGGGAGTTTGGCGGGATCGACGTCATTTATGCCAATGCCGGAATTTCGGGGGGCTATGTACCGATCACCGAACAAAGCCTTGAGCAATGGCAAGAAATTCTGCGCGTGAATTTGATTGGGCCGTTTTTGGCGATAAAACATGTGGCGCCGCATATGATCGCGCAGAAGAAGGGCTCGATCATTTGTACGGCATCGGTCGCGGGGATTCGCGCAAATGCGGGGCCGACACCCTATTCGGCATCGAAAGCGGGGGTAATCTCGTTGGTGCAAACGGCGGCCAATGAATTCTATGGCACCGGCGTGCGTGTGAATGCGGTTTGTCCGGGGCTAATTGAAACCGGCATGACAAAGCCGATCTTTGATGGTGCGCGGGCACGCGGTACGGATGGCCGGATCGGGCAGCTCAATGCGATGGCGCGCTATGGCCAGCCGGAGGAGATCGCCTCAATGGCATTGTTTCTCGCGTCGGACGAGGCGTCCTATGTCAACGGGCAGGCCTATGCCGTCGATGGTGGGTTGACGTCGACTCTGCCGTTCGTGACGCGGCGCTCGTAATGCTTGTCGTGGCCACGGTGCCGCTGGAAGGAGTGTATTTGGTCACAGTTCTCGCCTGTGCCCTCATTGTCTTTGTTGCGATGCGATGGCACGGGTTGACGCGAGGCACAGGTGCGTTTGGGGTGGGCGGGTTCCTCTACGTTCTCGGTCGAACAAGGCTCGTCGTGGGGCTTTCGGTCATTACGTGGAAACAAATTCTGACGGTCGACGTGTCCATGGTGACCTGGCAGAGCCTCGCATACCACGCCTTTCACATCATCTTTTTTGGTTTTATGACTTTGACGAGCGCCTTCGTGTTGGCGTGGAGCGTTGTTCTGGACAGATTCGGCGCGAACGACGAAGCGGCGAGACCATAAGACAGAGGCAGCACAATGTTTGATGTTCAGCGCCTAAAGAAATTCATCGGCACATGCTGGGACGATGCGATCGTACCGTCGATCACCGAGTACATCCGCATCCCCAACAAGTCGCCGTACTATGACCCGAAATGGGTCGAGCACGGGTACATGGACGATGCAGTCAAGCTGATGGAGGCGTGGGCGCGCGAAAGGATTTCAGCGCTGGCGGGCGCGACGTTGGACGTCGTGCGTTTGTCGGGGCGCACGCCGGTGATTTTCATCGAGGTGCCCGGTGAAGGTGCAGATACGGTGCTGCTCTACGGCCATCTCGACAAGCAACCCGAGATGCAGGGGTGGTGGGATGGGTTTGGGCCGTGGACGCCGGTGATGAAGGGCGAGCGGCTCTATGGGCGTGGCGGAGCGGATGACGGCTATGCGATGTACGGCGCGATCACGGCGCTGTTGGCGCTGAAGGAGCAGGGCGTTAGCCATGCGCGGTGCGTCATTCTGATCGAAGCGTGCGAGGAATCTGGCAGTTACGATTTGCCGTTTTATATCGATCATCTGGCGGCACGGATCGGCAAGCCGTCGCTGGTGATTTGTCTGGATTCTGGTTGCGGGAATTACGATCAGCTGTGGTTGACGACGTCGCTGCGCGGACTGGCCATGGGTACGTTGACGGTGCGGGTGTTGACCGAGGGTGTCCATTCGGGCGATGCGTCGGGGGTGGTGGCGTCGAGCTTCAGGATTGCACGCCATTTGTTGTCGCGAATCGAAGACGAAGCAACCGGGCGGGTTCTGCTTGACGAGCTTTATGTGCAGGTCCCGCCGCAGCGCATCGAACAAGCGCGAGCGGCTGCGAAAGTGTTGGGACCTGAGGTTTATTCGAAATTACCGCTAGCAGGCGGGACTTTGCCTATGGGCGACGATCTGACCGAGCTGGTCTTGAACCGGACTTGGCGGCCGCAGCTTTCGGTGATTGGTGCGGATGGGCTGACGTCCGTTGCCGATGCGGGCAATGTGTTGCTGCCGTTCACGACCTTGAAGCTCAGTTTGCGTTTGCCGCCAACGCTCGACGGAACGAAGGCCGTCGAAGTTGTGACTAAGGCGCTCGCTAAAGCTGCGCCTTACAATGCTCAGGTCGAGGTCAAGCTTGATCGCGGATCGACCGGGTGGAATGCGCCGGTTTTGGCGCCGTGGCTGGAGGCGTCGGTTGCGCGCGCCTCGGAAATGGCGTTCGGCAAGCCTGCCGTCTATATGGGCGAAGGCGGCAGTATTCCGTTCATGGGCATGCTGGGCGAGAAGTTCCCTGACACGCAGTTTGTTGTCACCGGCGTGCTGGGACCGCACTCAAACGCGCACGGGCCGAACGAGTTTCTCGATATCCCGACTGGCAAACGCGTGACGATGGCGATTGCGCAGGTTGTGGCGGATCATTTTTTGCGCAAGAGCGCGCGATAGTTCCTATCTGTACCCACGAACCGGTTGGGTGTGATCGATCCTGGGTTGGCCGGGCGGTTCGCCCGTCGCCGGGCTCGGGTGGCCGTCCAAGCGCATATTAAAGAGGAAGTAGGTTGGGACGCAGAAGCCCGCTTCCGCCTGGTGCAAATCGCGGATCGCTTGGCCGTTGATTCTATCCGGCGTTGAGCGGTTGACGCGCTTACCTGCTTTCCTGGAGCCGTAGGAAGCATCCGAGATTTTGTCGTATTCGGGAAATTTCTGGCAGATATAGTCTTCACGGCAAGAGCGTGACGGCGTGCAGGTGTCGAGCATGCCGCGCACCACGCGGGATTCGAGACAGGCGCCGGAATTGCTCGCCGCCGCGCACAAGTCGAAACCGTTGCCGCCTTGATTGGCGCAAAGTTGTGGTGGAATTTTCCGCACGGCATCGAACCCCGTGAAGTTCTCTTCTTCCAGCGTGCACGCGCGGCTAGCGCGGCCCAGCGGCGCACCACTTTGCGGCAGCACGCATCGAAGGCCTTGCAACTCAGCGCCGGTATAGGCCGAGCCGCCGAACTTCCATTTGTCTTGAAATGCGAACAGATTGTAGGCGGGGATGGGGCCGCGATCTTGTCGTAGTGTTGCTACCTCGGCTACGTCACCTTTCCAACACACAGCGCCCGATGAGGCGTGCCCGCCTTTGACCACGCACTCGCCGAACAGCACGGGTTGGGTCTTCGAGGTCACGGTGCGCTGGCAGGTTGTGGGCTGACCGTTGATGGGAGCGCAACCGGGCGACCCGGCAAAGTCATTGGCGGCTACGCACAACTGTCCGACTGTCGCGGGTTTGTACTGGACGCCGCCCGCGACTGGCCAAACGGCTTCGGGGAAAATAGAATGAGGGCGGAAAGCATTCGGCAGGCGTCCTGTGGCTAGGCTTTCGACGTAAGTCAAGCGGCGCGCCTGTTCGGCGGCGGCGTGTGGTGACATCGCCTGCTGCTGTTTGTTAAAGCCGTGCGAAAATCTGTCGTCGGCGTAGCCCAACATATGAAACCCCGCGGTGCCGCCGGACTGATGGCAGCCCATGCAGGTCAGGTTGTTCAAACGCTCCACCAAAGCTTCGTGCGATTTGAGGTATTTCAAGCGCGAAATGTCGATCGACTCCAGCAACGCGCGGCGGTTCTGAAACAGCCGCGAGTACGGTTTGTTGGCCGTGCGGGCGCGCCCCAGCGTTGACCATGAGACGGAGAATTTCGTCAAGAATTGTGGGTTGAAGTTGATGACCAAGGTCCCTCGGTCGAGGCGGTCCAGGTGGTCGCCCTGTTTGAGATAGGCGACGAAGTCCGCGAGGAGCGCGGGGTTGTGTTCCACCGCCAGTACATCGGGCGTGTTTTCCAGGGCAACGGGTTCGAGCTTGCCGCCCTTCGCCCGAAAAATGCGCTGTATGTACATGGCCTGACCGCCGAAGTCGTGCATGTAGCCGGAGGTGAAGCGCAGTGATTGGAAGTTCATTTCCATTTGCTTGAAGGTGAGGTCTTTCAGCGGGCCGTCGCGCAGTTCCGTTGCCTTTTGGGCCGGCGACAGATTGGTGGCCAATTGCCAGCGCCGGGCGAAGATCGTGCAATCGTCGCGTTTGGGATAGGCTTTCACGATGTTAAGGAAAAACGGCAACGTCGAACTCGACTTCGAGGTCCGGTAGCTCAAGCGATAGACAAAGCGCACTTCGCCACAATTGGTGGACTGGAAATCCATGCGGTCCATGCGGTTGACGACCGCGATCAGCTTCATCGCGCCGAATTTCGAGTTTAGCCAGCGCGCATCGAAATGGCGGGGCTCGTCGCCGTCGTACTCGACCGTGTAGGGGTGTTGCGAATTATTCGACAGATGGCGGATGAAGTAGCCGCCCTTGAGGTCCTTGCCGGAGCGCCGGCCCTTGTCCTCGAAGTTGCGTATCAGGCGGACCAGTTCGGGAATGTCGCCGGAACCCGGCGGAATGATCTGGGGCAATTGATCGGTCTTGACGTCGTGCGACAGCGGCCGGCTGATCGTGTCAGCAAAGCTGCGATAGAGCTGGTTCGATTTGTACATCTCGGCGGTCAGTGCGTTTTTGTTGCCGCCAAGGGATTCCGATAGGCTGAAGCCCGTGTCCTCCAGAATGTTCAGAACTTTGGTGTCAAGAATGTTGGCGGTGGTTTGCAAGGTTGGTTGAGCTACTGCCTCTCCCACGACCAACGCAAATGCCAGTCCAAAGCTCCAACGCATCCGTTCCCCCTTACGCACCCTAAAGCGAGAGCATGTGACCTTCTTCAGGTTTCGCTTTGCCGTCGACAGTGTCACGATAGACGTGTTCGACTTTGGCGCGGCCTTTGCCGGGCGTGATTTTCATCCAGGTGTCAACTGAGGTGATGAAGGCCTTCCACGCCTGCGCGGTGCGTCGCTCGACGCCGGCTTGACCCCAGTCCTGGGTGCGTTGTTTGATGTGATCGGGGGCGAAGAAGAGGGTGGGTTTTGGGCCGGGCAGGTCAGCGCCGCCCGACATTTTGTTCCAATGGGTCGCGCCTACTGAGCAGCTGTATTTCAGGCTCTGGTTCCAATGCCGTGCACGGCGGCGCGGACTTCGCCGTTGCCGGCCATATCGACGAAGACGGCGCTGGTGTCGTGCGGGCTTTGCGCGATGGTGTCGTAGGCGACGACGCGGTCGTAGTATTTTGTCTTCTCAACGAAGGTTGTGTTCGAATTCGACGTCAGGCCAACGACCGCGACCTGGCCGCGGTGATTGGCGTGGAGCAGGTGGGCGAGCGCCAGAGAGGTTTTGCTTGAGGCGCTTGAGATCACAACTTCGCCGGCGCCGAAGAAATCGTTGTCCGCCAGAAAATCGTCGATGAAGAACGAGGTCATGAACAGCGGGCGCAGAAGCGCTTGTTCGGACTCGCGCATGTTGTCGTAGGCCGGGTCGGCATCGACGCGCAGATAGTTGTTATAGACCGGCGACATTTTCTGGCGATGGGTGGCGCCGTCGAAGAAGCCTTGCGGGGTTACGCGCGCGGGCTCGACGACCAGATGCGTCGACATCGGGAGATAGCCGTAGATGCGTTCGCCAACTTTCACGCCGGCATGCGTCGACTCGATCACGTCGCCGAAGCCCCAGACCGGCACGCGGCCCCAGCCTTCGGGCGCGGGGAAAAAGTTCCAGTACATCATTGCGTCACCGAAGGCACCGTAGGTGACATTGTTGGCGGTAAAGGCGAAGCGGTCGATCTTGATCAGCGCTTGACCGGGTTTCAGCGCCAAGGGCGTTTCGGCGAATTTCGTTTCGTGCAGGCTTTTGCGGCTGACCAGGAAATCGGTTGAGGTCGTCATGGTGGAAACTCCCGTGAAGTTGAGGCATCTTAGCGCGCGGGGCGCACTTAATCGAGGTCGGGTTTGCCGCTGCGTTGGCGCTTGACCTTGCCGCGATGAACCTTGTGTTCGACGCGTTCGGCACGCGCGGCGCGGGAGGGTTTTGTCTTCTTGCGCGGTTTGGGAACATGCGTCGCTTCGCGGATGAGCGCGACCAGGCGGTCGAGGGCGTCGGCACGGTTGCGGTCCTGGGTACGGTGGCGCTGGGCATCAATGACCAGAATGCCGTCTTTTGTCAGGCGGCGGCCTGCGAGTTTTTGCAGGCGGATCGAGACGTCGTCAGGTAGATTGCGCGACCGGCGAACGTCGAAGCGCAGTTCGACGGCCGTCGAAAGCTTGTTGACGTTTTGGCCGCCCGGGCCAGAGGCGCGGACGAAGGTTTCCTGTATTTCGTCTTCGCTGATGCTGATTAAGTCGGTGATTCTAATCATGGCTGGGTCATAACGCCGATTTGCACTGATCTCGAAGGCTTGGCAAAGTCCGCCCTTAATTGCGTATTCCAGGATTGAACGATGTCCAACAGAATTCTTCTGACGATGGCTTTGGTAGTGATGGCTGCAATTGCTGCAGGCGGTGCTCTGGCGGCGTCGAAACTCCGGCTGTCGATTGCCACGGGTGGCACGGGAGGAGTCTACTATCCTTACGGCGGGGGACTGGCGCGGGTGCTGACGCAACGTGTTCCCGGGCTTCAGGTGACGGCGGAAGTCACGGGAGGGTCGGTGGATAATGTGAAGCTGGTCGGTGCGGGTGATGCCGATATCGGGTTCTCGACCATCGATTCAGCGCTGGATGGCGCGCGGGGTCTGGGTGCTTACAAGGATACGGGTCCGCAAAGGATTGTGGCGCTGGCTGTGCTTTATGACAGCTTTGTGCATGTGGTGGCGCGGGCTGATTCCAAAATCACGCAGGTCGTGCAACTGAAAGGCAAGCGCATTTCGGTCGGCTCGGCGGGGTCGAGCACGGAGGCAATTGCCGATCGCATTCTTGCCGCTGCCGGGCTCAACCCCGCGACAGATATCACGCGCGACAATCTGAGCGTGGCCGAGTCGGTAGCGGCCCTGAAGGACGGCAAGATCGACGCGCTGTTCTGGATCGGCGGGCTGCCGACGTCGGCGATCACAGATCTGGTGACGACCGGAAATACGAAGATTGTTTTTCTGCCGACCGGTGCGTTGCTGGGAAAACTTAATGCCAAGCATCCAAATCTGTATCGCAAGTTTACGTTGCCAAAGAGTGTCTATGCGGGAACGCTGGGCGATGTGCCGGGTGTGGGCGTGTCGAACATCATGTTTGTGAGTGCGGACATGAAGGCCGAGACGGTTCAAAAAATTCTCGCCGGAATTTTCGACCATCTGGGCGAGGTGCAGAAAATCCATCCGGATGCGAAAATTCTGACGCTGGCGCGGGCGTCGGCCAAGACTGCGATTGGGTATCATCCGGCGGCGGCCGCTTTCTACAAGGCGCGCGGCCGGCTCAAGTGAGCAGCGCGAATCCCGACGATCTGCCTGCGACCGACGAGCAACCGACCCGTAACCTAGCAGGCGCGATGGCTTGGCTCGCCGGTGGGCTTGCCTTTTGCCTGGCGGCGCTGGCGCTTTATTGGACGCAGTATTCGATCGGCACCACGACTTATCGCGCGGCGTTTTTGGGGTTTGTGCTGACGCTTTCGTTCTTGCTCCATCCGGTTTTGCAGCGCTCGCGATCCAGGGATCGCGTTTGGATTATCGATGTTGTCCTGGCTCTCGTTGCCTGTGCCGCCTTGATTTATCTGGCGACGCATATCGAGGATGTGAAGACCCGGGCGACGCGGCCGCTTGAGTTTGAGGTGTGGCTAGGCTGCGGATTGATCGCCTGTATTCTGGAAGCGACGCGTCGGACTACGGGTCTGGCGTTGCCACTGATTACCTTGGCCTTCCTGGGATATGCGCTGGCGGGACCCTTCATGCCCGAACCGCTCGATCATCGCGGCTATTCGCTGGCGCGGATTGTGGGGCAGAACTATCTGACGCTTGAGGGCATCTTCTCGACGCCGCTTGATGTTGCGGCGACGTTCATTGTGTTGTTCACGATCTATGGCGCGGTGCTGGCCCAGAGCGGGGCGGGTGCGTTTTTCATCGAGTGGGCTTTCGCGTTATTTGGCAAGCGTCCCAGTGCTTCGGCACCGGGCCGCGCGACGGTTGCCTCCGGATTTCTTCTGGGGACAGTGTCGGGCAGCGGGGTGGCGACGACCGTGACGCTGGCGACCCTGGCGTGGCCGATGTTGAAGCGCTCAGGTTATCCGGCAAATGTCGCAGGCGGTTTGTTGTCGGCGGCGGGGATCGGAGCGCTGCTGTCGCCGCCGACGTTAGGTGCAGCGGCGTTCATTATCGCTGAGTATTTGCAGGTCAGCTATCTCGATGTGCTGGTGATGGCGACGCTGCCGACGCTGCTTTATTATTTGTCGTGCTGGCTGATGGTGGAGGCCGATGCGCGCCGCCTTGGCGTGGCACCGGTCAAGACGAGCGACGCGTCTGTATGGGCGCTGACCAAAGTGTCTGGCTATCATTTCATTTCCCTGGGCGCGATCGCGGTTCTGTTGGCGACGGGCATGAGCCCCTTTATGGCGGTGTTTTGGTCGATTGCGCTCGGCTTCGGCTTGAGCATGGTCAGGACTGAGACGCGGCTGGTGCTGGTGCCCGGCATTGCCGCCGGTGTTGGTGCTGCAGTCATTGCCTGGTTTTTTGAGGATCGCTTTTCGGTGGCGGTTTTCTGGGGCATCTCGGCGGCGATGGCGTTCTCGGGCGCGATGTGGATTGGCGCACGCCGCGAGGGAGGTGTGGTTGATGCCGCAGCTTTTGGCATGTTCAACGCGTTGATCGACGGCGCGAAGAACGTGGTAGGCGTTGCGGCGACATGTGCGTGCGCTGGTATCATTGTCTCGGTGATTACGCTGACGGGGCTGGGTCTCAACATCTCGGGCCTAATCGTCGACTTCGGCGGTGGCAACGCGCTTTTCACGATCGTGCTGGCGGCGCTTGCGATGTGGTTGCTGGGAACTGCGGTGCCGGTGACAGCGTCTTATATTATCGCCGCCGTGATGCTGGTGCCGGCCTTGCGCGATGTTGGGGTGCCGGAAGCAGCGGCGCATATGTTTTTGTTTTATTACGCGGTGCTGGCGGATGTGTCGCCGCCAACGGCGCTGGCGCCTTTTGCAGCGGCGGCGATTACGCGCGGCGAGCCGTTCGCCACCATGATGCAGGCGTGGAAGTATTGCTTGCCGGCGTTCCTGGTGCCGTTCATGTTTTGCCTGTCGCCGGACGGGGTGGGCTTGTTGTTGATGGGAGACGTTGCCAGCATCGCGCAAACTTTTGTAACGGCGGTGCTTGCGGTGACGATGCTTGCGGCGGCCTTTGGCGGCTGGATGTGGCGGGAGGCCAATCTGAGCGAGCGGGTGGTCGCGGGAGCGGCAGGGTTGGCGTTGTTCTATGCGGATCCGTGGTTTGATGCGGCGGGGTTGGCGTTGGCAGTGGCTGCGGTGGGGGCGCATTTGATTCGTGTGCGCCAGCCGGCAGGGGAATAGCGGCCCGAACGGCCAAACCTGGGACAACCAACCAAAGTCATTCAAAGCATCAAAGCGTAACATTGGCGGCCAAGCGCCGTTTCAGAACCATCACAGATTTCAGGAACACTCACGCATGGCCAAAAACTGTGCCGCTGCAGACTGGGTGTGTGTGTATACGGTTTTGCATGCAGATATACATATAAGCTGTTTTTAACCTGGATTCATCGCAGAAAAGCGGGAATTTTTGCTTCAAATATATCTGCAAGCTTATCTGCACAACACCTGCACCTGCATGGAGCGCAGACTTCCTTGTCCGCAGCCGGTGGCATAGGACACGGCGCAAGCGCTTGCACGCGTGTTCCAGCGCCACCGCCGGGACAATTTTCAAATTCATATTCAAATTTCAAGTCGCAGCGGACAGGCACGTAAACGGCGCATCTGATCGAATGGAACGAATATAGAACTCTTTTATTGGATTGCAAGCAGAATCCGCCGCAGCGGCCGGAATTGAGGTTGTGGCCTGCGGTCTCTTGCAAAATCATTTGCACCTGAGTCTGGGGCATCCACTCGCCTAGTTCGAGATGGACGAGGACTACATGCTGACCTTCAACCCGCTCTTGCTGAGTTGTCGCGTCACAAAGGGCGGGCAAGGATGCCCGCGCTCCCGGGGCTTTACATTGTGGGTCTGTTTCATCTGGCGATAGGCCTTGCGCGGGGATAGGATGACGCCTGCTGCAGAGGACGCGATTACCCGATGGCCGAAGTCACGTTGACACTCAAAGGCGATGCCGCGACAAGGCTTCAGCGGTTGATCAAGGACGCGGCCTACCCGAGCGCGGAGGCCGCGGTGGCGGACGCGCTGGAGGCGCTGGAAGAGAACCGCGCGCCCGATCTCGACGTCTGGCTTCGCGATATCGTAGGCCCGCGCCTCGATGCGATGCGCGCCACGCCGGGGGCCTCGCTCACGGCCGATCAGGTGCGCGCGCGGTTATTCGGCAAGTCTTGAGGTGTGCAGACGTTCGCCGTCGTCTTTTCGCCATCGGCGGCAACCGGCCAATTACGCGTTCTCTTCGCGTGCTTGGTCTATCGAACGTTTCTGTCTGTGTTTGTCGTCGTGATAGTCGTGCGATTGTTGCGCAAAGGGTGATCGTTGAAGGCCAAATCGCTGAAGGAGCGCTTCAACGTGGTGGAATTGGTGTCTGACCCCATATCTTCAAACAGCATTTTCGCGACGACCACCTTCATGCGTCATAGCTACGACCCGGGCGGCGGCGTCCGGGCGGAGTGGAGCGATCCGCGAGGGTCGCGTCTTGTCACGTAGCAGGCCCTCGCCCCCTTCTTCCATGAACCGTCCCTACCAGCGCCAGACGCAGGTCTTGGACTTCTTCGTCTGGCGCATGATCTCGTTCGTTCCGAGACCCTGGGCTGAAAGCAGGATGATCTCGGCCCCCCAAGCGTGCTCTTGCGGCGCGTTGCGGTTCTTCAAAATCGCCTTCAGCCGTTTGCGGTCCGAAGGCTTCACCGTGATGCACATCGCGGGTCATGCCAATCCGAAAGTCACGCTCGGGCACTACACACAGGCCGTCCGCGGCGGCGCCGAGGCGATTCACGCGCTCGAACAAGCCTTCGGAGCCTGAACCAATGGCGACCAAACGCAACTCACAGGAATCGTGCGTCTTCGACTACGACTGTCAACGCCGACGATCACACAGCGCGAGTCGCATAGTCTACGAACAACGGGACCACGCAAGCGAGCTCTGGTTCGGGTTGCCAAGCGGGCAGGTTTTCGAGGAGTTATCTCGCACGAGCCAAATTGTGCGTGTGAAACGGCAGCCTGCTTGCGATGCATTTGTTCGGACCTGACGTCCTGGCAACGCCTAGATTCCTTGTCGCCTCAGCGTACAGTTCTCCTGGGCGCTGGTTCGGCAGCAATTGCGCGAGCCCGGCACTGACGCTGTAGGGGTGTCCGTCGATTTCACGACCGCCCAGGATGGTGCGTTTTAGAATACGGCTCACAACAATTTCGGCGCTGTCGCAATTCGTCTTTGGCATCAATATGGCGAATTCAGTTGCCGACATCCGGGCCACGATGTCATTCGATCGCGTGACAGCCTTGCAGATATCACGAAAGGACCCGACGAAGCCATCCGCCGAGCCTGCTCCAATTGCCTCGTTCAGAGAGTCGGGCTGGAAAAGGTTGATTACAGCCAGTGACAAAGGCGCGGAGTAGCGATGGGCACGGGCGCATTCGGCGAAATACAACTTTTGAAACGTACTTTGGTTGTAAGTATCGGAAAGCAGGTCTCGGTTTGTGACCCGTTCCAGATCTTCATTCTTGCCATCTGCGACGCGGAACTCAATTTCATTCATCGCAAGGTTCGCCAAGTTCCGGAGTAGATTGGCATCAACATCAAGAAACTTTCGCGGCTTGGTGTCGATTACGCAAAGCGAGCCCAGGGCATAGCCTTCAGGCGTCATCAGCGGCGCTCCGGCATAGAATCGAATGTTCGGCTCGGAGGTAACCAACGGATTATCGACAAATCTATCGTCCATTGAAGCGTCTTCAACAACGAGCACGTCTCTTTGCAGAATGGTGTAGCCGCAGAACGCCCGATCACGAGCGGTTTCTCGCAGGTCGAGACCCTGACGTGATTTGAACCATTGGCGGTCTGCGTCAACTAGAGAAATAAGTGCGATCGGAACTTCAAAGGATTGTTTCGCGAGTTTTGCAATCCGGTCGAAGACTTCCTCAGCCTGCGTATCCAGTATCTGATACCGCGCCAGAGCGTCTAAACGATTTGCATCGTTTTTTGGAATCGGAGCAGGGGGCATGCATTACTCGCAATGCTGCTTCTATTAAGTCGACTGCACGATATTCCAATAAAGTGGTTAAAAAGTTCCTATGGAGGAAAATGTCATTAGGCGAAATTTGATGGTCGAGACAGGGCAGACCCCAAGCCCCTTTCGGAAGAACGGTTCCGATAGCAGGAGCATTCTTTGCTGAAGCGATCTACTGGTGCTGCTGCGTGCATATTCCTGAACGACTGGATTGAACCCGATTTGCCTCTGATTCCGGCGAATTGTGGGTATACGTTGGCCGCGCACTCAATGTTGGCAATCAGGCTGGAAGCGTACGAACGGCGCGGCAGTTCAGCGCCTTCGCAGGACCTGTCGGTGCGGCGCAACATGTAACCACACTGGAACCACAGCCCTTCGGAGCGTCTTCAAGCCAATAGAGCGCGCACTTCGAATTGTGCGTCAGACCCCACAAGAATGGCGGCGCTCCGCGGCTTCTGGGATGTGGAGGTGGGTGGTGCCGCCTGCGTGACTCGAACACGCGACCCCCGCATTACGAATGCGATGCTCTACCGGCTGAGCTAAGGCGGCCTCTTGGTGGCGCGGAACATACTTGCGGGCGGGGTTGGCTGCAATGGGGCACAGAAAGCCTGCAACGGCGGGCAAATCTGCGGGACCTGGCCGGGGCCCGGTCGCGCAGAGTCCTGTTGTTCTGGTTATGTTCTTAACGGTGGTTTGCTTATATTCTAAGGTGGGGCCGAGGTTCCATGTTTTGAGGAGTGCCGATAATGTCTGCCCGGTCTGCCGGCAGGGATTCAACGTTTTTCGAGTCGCTTGGGCTTGGGCTGCCGGTCGAGGACGCGGCGCGAAATGCCGGTTATCAGCGCAGCCGGGTGTATCAATGGCGCAAAGACGACACGGCTTTCGCAGGCGAGTGGGAGTTGGCGCAGACGATGGCCGCGGATTTGCTGGAGGAAGAGGCAGACCGGCGCGGTTGTCAGGGCATTGAAGTGCCCATTTATCGCAATGGCGAGGTTGTCGGCACCACGCTCAAATATTCGGACAGTTTGCTCATAGTGAGGCTTAAGGCGTTGCGGCCTAAACTGTATCGCGGCCGCTGAGGCAAAAAGGAGGTGAAACAAAACAAACTAGGCGATTCGTGTCCTGCATGTCCTGCTTGAGCACGCTTATTGCAGCGGGGTTGGGGCCAGGAACTCGCGCAGGATGCGGGCGCTTTGATCGGGGACTTCTTCCATGGGCAGGTGGCCGGTGCTTTTGAAGGTGACGAGCTTTGAGCCTTTGATGGCAGCGTTGTAGGCTTGGCCCATATCGGCCGGAGTCAGCGTGTCGAGTTCGCCCCAAAGGATGAGTGTGGGCGTCGTGATTTTCGCGGCGTTGTCCTGAACGACGGTGTCGTTGGGGGTCTGGAAGCGTTTCAATGTGGCGGCGCGGCTGCCGATTTTGCGATTGAGCTGCCAATAGCGATTGATCATATCGGGCGTAACAAGGGTGTCGTCGACGAAGGCTTTCGTCAGGCCATCCTCGAATATCGCGCGCGGCGAGATGTATAGAAATACATAGTTCAACAGCGGGATGCGCACGAGCGTCAAGCCCCAACCCGGGTCTCGCGGCAATGCCGTTGGCATGCCGCCGGCATCGACCAATATGAGATGCGTCAGGCGCTCGGGGTGTTGAATGGCGAAACGTGCGGCGATGCCGCCGCCCATCGAGTGGCCGGCCAAGGCGAAACGTTCAATGCCCATCGCCTTGGTGAACTCATCGACGAACTGGGTCATGCCTTCCTGGCTGTAGTCATCGCCAGGTACGGCGCCGGTCAGCCCGTGCGAGGGCAAGTCAAGGCTGATCATGCGGAACTGGTCGCCGATTTGAGCGACCCAGGGTTCCCAGGTGTGCAACGAGGCATTCGTGCCGTGGAGCAAGACGAGAGCCGGGCCGTTGCGCTGACCTTGATCGCGGTAGTGCACCTTCGCGCCTGAGGGCAAGGTCACAAACTGGGAGGGAGGGGTCGCGTATTTCGCGGCGAGTTCGAGGTCGGCGATGTCGGGGTCCGAGAATAAAACGACGGCGCCGATTGCGGTGAATATCAAGATCGCAATCAGAACGATCAGACCGCGAATGAAACTTCCTACCATACGCCGCTCCGTTTGCGGCGCTTGTCATCGCCGCTCAATGTGTAGTCTTCCGCATCCGGGCCCGGATCATCGGGCGCGCGCGGCGGGGCAAAGATTATCGCGTCATCGGCCTCAGGAGAAACCTCCCTTGATGGCTCATGCGAGGTAGTGCCTGGTGCCTTGGGCCCGGTCTTAACCGTATCGCGGTAGAGCGCGCCTGCATTTTCCGTGGCTTGGGTATAGGCCTGGACGCTGTCGGAGGGGGGCATGGTATCGACGATACCGCGAGTGCCGCTTTGCCAGGCCAAAGTGTCAAATGCATTGCAAGCGGCGCAAACCGGCGACCAGTCATTGTGGGGGCGGGCGCAAGAGGCGCAGACCCATTGGGCGTCACGCGGTGCTCTGAGGGCGCGCGTTGCCCAGTCGCGGGCAACCAAACTGTCCCCGCCAAGGGCGCGCTCTATATCGGCCATCAAGAGGCAGACGCGCACCGACGAGGCGCGCTCTGCGAGCGGGCGCAACGCTTCTCGCGCCTCCTCGTAATGTCCTTGCGACATGGCGACTGCGGTTTTGAGGATCTGGCTTTCGGGATGTTGGGGGTTCATGCTGGCGAGAGCGGCCAGGCGTTTTGCCCGGGCCTGGGAGGTTTCTTCCGGTTTCAGATTTGCATAGCCTCGCGCGAGGTCCGGGTGGGGTTCTTGTCCCCATGCGGTTTCAATCAGGCTGGCGGCGCGCCAAAGCCTGCCTTGGGCGGCGGCGTGTCTGGCCGCGATCAATGCCGCCGGTGCGAAGCCTGGCGCCAACGAGAGCGCGTCTTCGGCGGCCTTCGCTGCGGCCTCTCCGTCGCCATTGGCCCGGGCATCGATGGCGATTGCCGCCGCCAACACCGCCCTGCGGCGCTTGGCGGTTCCTGAGTCAATGTGGGTGAATTTTTGTTGGGCATCGATGGCGTCGGATGCGGCTTGCCAGCGGCGCTGTGCCACGTTCAGCTCAAAAAGGGCGTTCAAGGCCCATTTGGTTTTGGGGCGCAACACTCTGGAGCGCTCGGCGATCAGGATGGCTTGCGCCGTGTCGCCGCGGCGGATCGCTGCCATGAACAAGCCTCGCAGCCCCAGGAACTCGGTCTCTTTGGATTGCAGCATTTGGGTGTAGTAGCGTTGTGCGGCCGCTTCATCGCCGTCGATCTGGGCTGCTTGTGCGGCCAGCAGCATGACCAGTGGCGGCTCTCCTACCAATGCCAGAGCTTTGCGTGATTGGCGGCGTGCTTCGTCGTCGTCGCCCGCGGCGATGGCAACGAGGCCTTTGGTGACCGCTGCAAAGCCGCGGCGGCGCCGGCCCATGGCGCGCCAGCGGAAGAACTCCGCCGGGGCATCTACGAATGTCGTGATAACGCGATAGGTAATGATGGTGAGAATGGACAGAACGATTACCAGGGCAATGGCCACAGGAATGCCAAGCCGGACCTCGCGATTTGGCAGTGTAATGGTGACGGCGCCTTCGATGTCGGCGACGGCGCTGGCCACGACGGCTATCACCGCGATGAGAAGAAAGAGCCAAAGTGCCCGGATCATCGGCGTTCGCCTTATGGTGCTGGAAGTTGCGGGACGGGCTCTGAGGTGTCCGTTGGTCCGGTGATGGCCTGGATGGCTTTGGTGTTGAGTGCCGCCAGTGAGGCTTCAAGTGTGACGCGGGCTTGCGCGTTCGCCAGCCACGAAGCGAGTGGTTTGCGGGCCGCCCCCTTGATTGCATTCAGTTCCTTGACGGCGGCTTCAAGATCGCCGGACTTCAAGCGGAGCTCTGCTCTTGCAAGGCGGCTTTCACTTGAGTTGCCATCACTTTCGCCCGTCGCGCGCCAACTCACCAGTGCTGCGAAGTTTGCCCAGAGTTGCTGCCCCCAAGTCTTGCCTTTGGACAGGCCTTCAGCGTCCATTGCCTGGTCCGCCCTGGTGGAGAACGTCGTTACCAACGTGCCTGTGGTCGGGATACCCTTGATCGCCAACGGCGCGATGCTTGCGAGGTGCGTGTCGCCGGGTACAAGCGCTGCGACGACATCGTATTCGGTCTTGAAGGGCGATGAACCTTGCGCGGCGCGGGTCAGATTGGCGATGGCGGTTGCCAGAGAGGCACGCCTGGCCAGATCCAGCAAGTCAGACGACTCCAATTTGGCTAGACGAAGGGCGACGTCGTCGATCCGCGTGGTGGTGGCGGTGCTTGCTGCTGTCAGTGTTTCAATGGAAGTCTTGGCGGCAGACACGTCAGCTGGCGTTGTGGCGGTCCTGGCTTCAAGAACGGAAAGGCGCGCCACAAGCTCGTCGAGACGTTTCGCGGTTTCAGGAGATGCACTGGTGGTAGCGTTTGGCGCACCTGAAGCTGGCAGAGTTTTTTCGAAACCGGCAACGCGTGCTTCAAGATTTGCAATGCGCTGGCTGAGGCCAGAGGCGCCAGGCTTTGTTTCTAGAGCTGTAAGCCGGGACGAGATTTCCGAGTTTGAGCTTGCTGGTGTATCATCGGAGACAGGCCACACACGCGTAATCAACGCGCCGAAAAATGCGGCGACGACAAGCAGGAGTAAAATCCCAAGGGCATCACGCCAGTCTTCTATGAGGCCGTGACGAACGCTGGTTTGGGGGGCGACAGGCATTTGGGTCATGCTGAGGTGTCTCATGCGGGCAATAGTGTTTCCAGCAACTTTAACATGGATTGTGCAGATGCACTGTGCGCTACCAAAACCTTACGAAAGGTGAGTGTAGCCAATGATTTGGCGACAGACGGACTAAGGGCCAATGCGGTGACGCTTGCGCAAGCAGGCCCCAATCCGGTTTGGCTCACCAGGTCCGAGAATATCGCGGCCGTGCGGGGTGAGAAGAACATCGCTGCATCGATGTGCCCGGCGGTCAACGCGCTTGAGAGGGCTGCCGGCAGGAGTTTTGCAGGGGTTGCTTCGTATATTTTTTGTGAACGGACCTGAAACCCTTGCGCCTTGAGAGCCCCCGCCAGGTCGCCAGCAACCGCCGATCCAGTCAGGTGCAGCAGGGCGCTTGCCTTTGGGTCCAGGATAGAACGGATATGAGAAGTAAGGCCTTCAACGCCGTGTCCGCCGCTTTGTGAAACGAACTGGAATCCTGCCTGTGCCGCTTGGGTTGCAGTGGCGGGTCCGACGGCGAAAATTGGTATCGTTCGATTTGATGTGCGTTGTGCGGCGGCGCGGGCGCCATTGGCGCTGGTGAGTACCAGGGCATCAGTGTGCGAAAGGTCGAGTTCCGGCCCGGCGATGAACTGGATGTCGATGAGAGGCTCGACAAGTGTTGAATGGCCGAGCGCCGCGATCAGATTGGCGAGTGCATCGGCATCATGGCGCGGGCGCGTTAGGAGAACCCGCATCGGTTAGACCTGAAAGAAGTTGCGGCCAGCGCGCGCGAGAAGTTCCATGCCGGCATCGTGGCCAAGTTTGCTGGCGTCAACTGCCGTGGCAATCGTTGCAGTGCGTGCGACGTCAAAGCGGGTTTTGCCGTCTGGCGACAGCGCGCAGCCACTGAATGAAATGGTAGCTGGATCGAGCCATTTGGCCAGACCAGCAATGGGCGTTTTGCATGAACCGTCGAGGACAACCAGGAATGCGCGTTCCAGCGTGACGGCAAGGGCCGCGTCGCGTTGATTGAGAGGTGCGAAAGCTGTTCGCACAGCGAAATCGCTTTCGCGCAGTTCGATGCCGATTGCGCCTTGGGCGACCGCGGGCAGCATCTCTGCCTCCGAGAATATGTGGCGTGCGTTGCTTTCAGCCCCCAGGCGCTTGAGCCCTGCCAACGCCAAAACTGTGGCGGCGACCTGGTCTTGCGCGATGCGCTGGAGCCGCGTGTCGACGTTGCCGCGGAAGCCTATGATGTTCAGGTCCGGCCGTGTGTTGAGAAGCATGGCCTGGCGGCGAACCGAACTGGTTCCAACCGTGGCGCCGATTGGCAGATCTTGCAGGGTCGCCGCTCGCTTGCTGACAAAGGCGTCGCGCGGGTCCTCGCGCGGCAACACACAATCGATAAGTAACCCCGGCGGCAATGCGCCCGGCATGTCCTTTAGGGAGTGCACCGCACAGTCAATTTCGCCGGCCAACAGCGCTTCTTCGATTTCCTTGGCAAAAAGGCCTTTGCCACCGATATCGGCCAGCGGCCGGTCTTGCACTCGATCACCGGTTGTTTTGATCGGGATGATCTGAGTTTTAGCTGTTGCTTCTTCGGGTTCCCAGTGGTGGGCGCTTGCCAATGCTTCAATTACGGCTCGGGTTTGGGCTAACGCGAGAGCTGAGCCACGTGTTCCAATGCGCAGACGAGTTTGCACGCTCTCAGTCCTGAGTGTTAGGGATTGGAATTCGAGGCGCAAGCTATAGATGTTTGTTGCGTCACGCCACATGCCCAGAGGCTTGGAACAGGCTGATCGCCAACGTGTTGACCGTTCTTGGTATCGAAACCAGCTGCGACGAAACGGCGGCAGCGGTCGTGCGCGGGTCTGTGCCTGGGCCGGGAGCGATACTGTCGAATGTGATTGCCAGTCAGGATGAGGCTCATCGCCCCTATGGAGGGGTCGTGCCTGAGATTGCGGCGCGCGCGCATGTGGACCTGATCGATCATGTCATTCGCCGCGCGCTTGAGCAATCGCACCTGTCGCTCGACGAGATTGACGCCATTGCAGTGACGGCAGGACCGGGACTGATCGGGGGTGTTGCTGTAGGGCTGAGCGCTGCCAAAGGGCTGGCGCTGGCTTCGGGCAAAAAACTGGTGGCACTCAATCATTTAGAGGCACATGCGCTGACTGCAAGATTGACGGCGGGTGTTGCCTTTCCCTTTCTGCTGCTTCTGGTGTCGGGCGGGCATTGTCAGTTGTTGATTTGTGAAGGCGTGGGGCGGTTTACGAAGCTCGGTTCGACCATTGATGACGCCGCTGGGGAAGCCTTTGACAAGACGGCAAAGATCCTGGGGTTGGGATTTCCCGGAGGACCGGCGATCGAAAAAGCCGCGCTGAAAGGCAACCCAAAGCGGTTTCGCTTGCCACGGCCGCTTATGGATGCCGAGAATTATGATTTCTCTTTTTCGGGCCTCAAAACGGCGGTTCGCCGGGTGGTGGAAAGCACCGAGCTCACTGAAAGCTCGATCAATGACATTGCGGCCAGCTTTCAGGCTGCTGCCGTCGATGTTCTGCTAAACCGGACTCGCCGGGCCATGTTGGGCACTGAAGCACGCAGACTGGGCACTCGTCATTTGATCGTAGCGGGCGGTGTTGCAGCAAATGGATTGCTCAGCAATGCACTGTCAAACATGGCACAAGAGAATGGTTACAAGTTGGTGGTTCCGCCGCCTGGATTGTGTACCGACAATGGGGCGATGGTCGCGTGGGCCGGACTAGAGCGTGCCCATCTCGGTTTGTTCAGCGATCTGAATACTGGAGCGCGAGCTCGCTGGCCATTGGACTCTGGAAGGTCGGGAATACCAGGAGCAAAATCCTAGAGATTTCCGTTTGAAAACGAACGGCCATCAAGCTTGGCCGTTCGTTTCACTTCGTTCGTTTTCATTTGATACTTAGAGCCAGCTTGCAGTGTTTGCCAAAAAAGCCAGGCCGTAGGCGCTGAGTACAAAACCAGCAATTACAGTTGAAATCTGGGCTACCAGGTTGCCGTTGTTAGACATTGTATTTTCCTCTTTCTCAATCATGCGGGCTGTTGTCCCGCGGTGATCGGTACTTAGGGGCATCCTGATTGGAAATCAATGAACAAAACAGTTTTCATTCAGTGTTATAGCGTTTCGCGACATTTTGGCACATGATTTTTCCTAGATTGAGCTCAAACATTGCCTTGGCTCTCGGGAAAACCGCGTTCATCGGATTTCTGGAGCAGATCGTGGCCGGCCCCACCGTCGTCCAGTCCATTCAATAAAAGGTGGAGAACGCCCTCAAGTTCACGCTCGAGTTTTTCGTAAGGAAGCTTGGAATGCAGCTGCGGATAGCGAAATTTCATCGATGCCGACTGAATCATTTCGGCGGTAAATACCACGTCTTCTATGTAAAATTCGCCAGACGCATTGCCTGCTGCCAAAATCTCCGACATCAAGGCCCGGTTTAGCGCCAATATTCTATTAGCGAACTGCGGCCGCTCTGACGCGACAACGCGTGCCATCTCAAATACCTGCTTGTCGAATTCAAGCTGGTCGTAGGTCAGGCGCATGTCAGTGAACAAAAAATCGCGCAACCGTTCCTTGGCCGTGCGGCCAGAACGCCTCATGACTTCCCGCAGCTTTGCAATCGCGTATTCGCCAGATTCGGTGCAAATGGCCTCTGCGATGTCCAGTTTTCCTGGAAAATACCGATAAAGATTGCCGGGGGACATGTTGCAGTCCGAGGCTATCTCGGCCATCGTGGTTTTTGCGTAACCGTAGTGAACGAACCGTTTCTTTGCAGCTTGAAGGATGTTTCCTCGGACTGTGTCTTTGCACAACATTTGTGCGCCATTGTAGACCGTTCCAGTAAATCTACAATAAAGCATTCACTTGCAAACCGACTCATGATGATAAATCCAGCGACTCCCGAGGGGATAAACCATATTGGTGTTGTTGGCGGCGGGGCCTGGGGCACGGCGCTGGCCCAAACTGTGGCGAACGCGGGGAAAAAAGTCACCCTCTGGACGCGCGGTGCACTGCTTGCCGGACGAATTGAACTGACGCGGGAAAATGCCGCCTATCTGCCGGGTGTCAAGCTTTCTGATCGAATTCGCGTGACACATAAAGCCGCCGAGTTGGCTCGGGCAAATGCCGTTCTACTTGTTTGTCCGGCCCAGCACCTTCGTTCAGTGTTGGCGTTGCTGCCTTTGTGGCCACCAGTTTTAATCTGCGCAAAGGGAATCGAGCGTTCGTCGGGCAAGCTTATGACCGAAGTCTTTCGAGACATGGTGCCCGCTTCCGTGTTTGGAATGTTGTCAGGACCAAGTTTCGCACCAGAGGTTGCGCGCGGCTTACCTTGCGCCGTGACGATTGCATTTGAAGATTTGGAATTTGCCGAACGCATTGCTGCGGCATTGGGAACAAGCTCGTTCAGGCCCTACGTGTCCAACGATGTTACCGGTGTTGCGGTTGGTGGGGCGGTGAAGAATGTTCTGGCGATTGCGTGTGGAATCGTTGAAGGCCGAGGCTATGGTGAAAGCGCGCGGGCGGCACTCACGGCTCGTGGTTTTGCAGAAATGATGCGGTTCGGAATGGCACTTGGCGCGCGGGCGGAAACGCTGACGGGCCTCAGTGGGCTAGGCGATCTCATTTTAACGGCATCCAGCAGGCAGTCGCGCAATTTTGCGCTCGGTGTTCGATTGGCGCAAGGCGGGCTGCTTGACGACACAGGTCCGCTTGCCGAAGGTGCGGCAAGCGCGGAAGCGTTGGTGAGACGAGGACTGTCGATGAGCGTCGATATGCCGATTTCGCAGGCCGTCGCGCAAATTGTATCGAACAGGATAGGCGTTGACGAAGCGATCCGCGCTTTGCTGTCGCGGCCATTTAGAAACGAGTTTTGAGCCATGCTTTTTGCACTCATTTGCATCGATAATCCCGATTCGTCTGAGCTTAGGTCTGTCATGCGCGCCTCGCATCTTGCATATATTGATGCGCAACTGCGCCAAGTTAAAATTGCCGGACCTTTCATGTCTGATGATGACCAAACGATGTTGGGAAGCCTGATTGTCATCGAAGCACTGGACATCGCCGCCGCGCGCGCTTTTGCGGCTGCCGATCCGTACGCACTGGGAGGATTGTTTTCCACCGTCGACATCAAGCCTTGGCGTTGGACGGTTGGGGCGCCGAAGGGCGGGTGATATGGCTTTTTGGCTTTTGAAGTCCGAGCCTGAGACGTGGTCTTGGGAGAGCCAGGTCAAAAAGGGGACCAAGGGGGAACCGTGGAGTGGCGTACGCAATTATCAAGCCCGCCTGAATTTGCGTGCGATGAAGAAAGGCGAGCGCGCATTCTTCTATCATTCTGGCGAATTGCGGGCGGTGGTGGGAATTGTTGAGATCGTTAAAGAGGCGTACCCCGATCACTCGGCCGAGAAAGGCGAATGGTCGATGGTGGATGTTGTGGCTGTCGAACCATTCAAGGTTCCGGTCACCCTGGTTGACGCCAAAGCCGCCGCGATGCTTTCCCAGATGGTGTTGGTAAAGAACACCCGGTTGTCGGTGCAGCCGGTAACAGAAGTCGAGTGGAAGCTGGTGTGCAAGATGGGCGGGTTGATGGCGACATGAGGCACGCAGGGGCGGAGACTACTTTCGTTTTCGCGTTTCGACCGTGACCGGGCGCAGGATATTCTTGGCCGTGGTGAAGAAAGCCGCCGCGTCGTGACGTATCATGCTCTTTGCCGAAACGAAGACCTTGCCGAGGGCGCAGCGCGTGGATTCGTATTTGGCGAGGGCTGCTACAGGCGCGAATTCATTTTGGTTCGAATAGCCGGCCAGCTGTACGCCTATGTCAATTCGTGTCCGCACCAATTGACGCCGCTTGAGACATTTCCGGACAAGTTTTTGAATGAGGATGGAAGCCTATTGGTGTGCTCGACGCACGGGGCACGATTTCGGATTGAGGACGGATTTTGCGTCAGCGGGCCGTGTCAGGGGAAGAGTTTAACATCAGTTGAGTTCGAGGTCGCCGATGGATCGATCAACGTCAAGATTTGACAGGCACGCAATGCGCTTTGAACCATACGGCGAGATCTGCTTCGGCGAGCCGGCCTGCGGCCAAATCCAGGAATATTCTATATTTCTCATCATGGCTTGCCTCAACGGTGAAGCCATTGAGTGTCAAGAAAAGCAGTGAGACGACGAAGGCGGTCCGCTTGTTGCCGTCGGCAAAGGGGTGGTTCGTGGCGATGCCAAATCCGTACGCCGCAGCAAGCTCGAAAGTGTCCGGCTCGCCATAGGCAAATTTGTTCTTTGGCCTGCCAAGCGCGGAACCGAGGGCGCTTGCGTCGCGAACTCCGGCTAAGCCGCCGTGCTCCGCGATCTGGCGGTTGTGAATGGCGAGGACTGTTTCATCCAACACCCAGATCGGCTCTTCCATTGTCGTTTACTTCGCCAGCGCTTTCAGGACATCGCGATCCTCGCGCATTATTTTTTCGGCCGCTTGAAGCTGGCTGGCCACGTCTTTGTTGTAGGGCGTAATCAGGAAGCCATCGACCGTTTCTGTGAGATAGAGTGTATCGCCCTTTTCGACGCGCAGTCTCTCGAGGGCGGCCTTGGGCAGCACGACGCCTGTCGAACTTCCGATGGTGGTCAGCTTTAGAGCGATCATTTTCATAACTCCGCCAATTAGTTAGCATATTCTAACATATGTTATAATCAAATATCAAGATGCCCGCATAAAAGCCTGATAATCCGCAATCAGCGCCTTGCTTGCCGCTTCCACGATGCGCTTGCCTTTTTCCGGTGTTGCCTGGCTGGGGTCGGAGCCGATGCGGCCGTCGGGGAATTGGCGGCGGTAGTCGTCGGCGTCACGGATCGTGCCATTGGGAGCAATTTTGGGATGCATCTCGACGCGCTTTTGGGCGTCGGGATAGGCGAAATAAGTGACGGAGACTTCCGACGCCGTGGCATGGCTGCCTTCGCCGACCGGGAAAATTTCGCGGCAGAGGTCGCCGACGCCGCCGAGATCCCACCAATTGCGCAGGAAAAGTTTGACCGGCCTTGCATTCGAGCCGGCGCGACCGAAGCTGAACTCGGCGTAGATTTCGGAGAATGCAGATTGAACCGGAGCGATGTTGCCGCCATGACCATTGAACCAATAGATGCGGTCGAAGCCGTGGCGCATGAGCGAGGAGGTCCAATCCTGCATGGCGGCAATCATCGTGGAGGGCCTGAGCGTGATGGTGCCGGGAAAGCCCAGATGATGCTGGGCCGAACCGACGTTGAAGGTCGGGCCGATCAAGATGCCGCTTTCGTCGCCCGCACGTTTGGCTATGAACTCGGGGCAGATTGCATCAGTGCCGAGCAAGCCGTTGGGGCCGTGCTGTTCGGTCGAGCCGATGGGAAGGATAATGCCGGTCGATTTCTTGAGGTAGTCTTCGATTTCCGGCCACGCGGATTGGTGCAGCTGCATACAGACCTCTGGAGATTCACGCGATGAAGCGGCTAGGGTAAGCCTGTTAGACCATTCAAGTATAGAGTGAGGATATGACAGCGAAGTCGTCGCCCGCGAGCGGGCCATTGCATGGGGTGCGGGTGATCGACCTGACCCAGTTCGTGTTGGGCCCTTATGCCACGCAAACGTTGGGGGATCTTGGTGCTGACGTGATTAAGGTCGAAGAGCCGGGGGGCGGCGACCGGCAGCGCAATCAAGGCAAGGCGCCAAAGTCGGAGAACATGGGTCCGCTGTTCGTGGCGCTCAATCGCAACAAGCGATCAGTGGCGCTCGATCTGAAGAGCGGCGACGGCAAAGAGGCGCTGCGCAAACTGGTGCGCACTGGCGATGTGTTCATTCACAATATGCGGCCCGAAGCGATGAAGCGGTTGGGCTTCGGTTACGCCGAAGTCGCGGCGCTGAAGCCCGATATCGTCTACGTAGAGGCCGTCGGTTACGGATCGGGCGGCCCCTATAACGGAAGGCAAGCGTTCGACGATTTGATCCAGGCGGCGTCGGGGGCGTGCGATCTGTTGCCGTTGTCCGGCGACAACAAGGAGCTCAGGCCGTTTCCCTCGATCATCGCCGACAAAACGTGCGGGCTGTTCGCGGTGATCGCGACGCTGGCGGCGTTGCAACATCGTTCGCGAACCGGCGAGGGCCAATTCGTCGAAGTGCCGATGTTGGAGACCTTCACCGGGTTCATTCAGGCCGAGCACATTTGGGGACACACATATCCGGACGTGCCCGGCAAATTCGGACATCCGACTTCGATCACCCCGCATCGCAAACCCTATAAGACAAAGGACGGGTATCTGGTGGTGCTGCCGGCGAGCCGCGACGGGTCGGTCAAGTTCCTCGAACTGGGCGGCATTGCGGACGCCTACAATAGTGAGCGGTTCCTGTCGGCAGCGGGCGGCAAGGCGCGCGTCAATGCGTATTACGGCATGATGTGCGAGGCGGCTGCGACGCGCTCGACGGAAGAGTGGATGGAACTGTGCGCCGAGCATCATATTCCGGCGATGCGCGCCAACGAAATGTCGACCTTGTTCGACGATCCGCATTTCAAGGCGACCGGGTTCTTCGAGGAGCGCGAGATTGCCAGTGAAGGACGCTACCGGGCAATGCGGCCGGGGCTCAAGTTCGGGAAAACGCCATGCTCGATCCGGCTCGACCCGCCGACGGTGGGGGAGCATACAGATGAAGTCCTCGGCGAGTGAATGCAGGCGGCTCCCGGCAAGCCTGTTCTTATGCATGAAGTATCAGTAGCCTGCCAAACTGGGCTGTGTAGTTGAGCTCCGTTCGGATGTTTCCAAACGGGTGCTGGCGAGCTCAGCTGGTGGTATCGTGCGTTGCTGCAAACGACCTGCCGTCTGGCCACATGCATTGATCTGGAATGACTATTCACCGACCGGTCGAAATCGGACGCGGTCACCTGATTGATATTGGACACCTCAAATCCGGCAGATACCTTGCGCAATTACCGGTTCGCAGGAAAAACATGGAATCCCTTTATGATCGCATCGTCCGCCGGGATGTCCTTTTGGATGGCGTCATCTTCGTCGGTGTCCGTACCACGGGGTTGTATTGCCGCCCGGTCTGCAGGGCGCGCATTCCCCGCGAAGTGAACGTACAGTTCTTCCGAAGCGCGGCCGCCGCCGAAGCAAGGGGACTTCGTCCATGCCTTAGGTGCCGTCCTGAAAGCGCACCGTTTTGTCCGGCATGGAATGGAACCCGAACCACTGTCGAGCGAGCGTTAGTCCTGATCAACAAAGGAGCGCTTGACAAGAGTTCCGTGGAGGCACTTGCAGCAAGGCTCGGGGTTGGGTCCCGTCATTTGTCACGCCTGTTTGCCCATCATCTCCAGGCGTCTCCCCCCCAAATCGCACAAACACGTCGCGTGCAACGCGCCAAGCGGTTGCTCGATGAAAAGAATTTTCCGCTTGCCGCCATCGCAATCCAATCTGGATTTGCCAGTGCACGGCGCATGGGAGCGGCTTTTACTGCTGTCTACAGTCGGCCACCGTCTGCGTTCCGGAAACGGAAGAGCAATATACCTGGAGATCAACATGCCTGAAGTTGAAACGGATTTTCTGTTTGAGGCCCGCGTTGCGCTTGATGAGCCGATACATGTCGGGCAAACGCCCGATGGCTACCGCATGATTATCAATGTTGCTGGTGGCAGCTTTGATGGTCCGGCCATGCGTGGGGTGGTGCTGCCCATGTCCGGCGCGGATTGGTCGCGCATTCGTGCCGATGGCTCGGGAGCGCTCGACGTTCGTATGATACTAAAAACGCAAGACGGTGCGCTGATTTATGTTCATTGGCACGGGATCATGCTGTTCGAGAATCATGAGCAAAGTTATGCACTCGATTTTTCCAAACCAGACGATCCTGACGGGGCATCGCGCTATTACTTTCGAGCCAGTCCCCGGTTTGAGACTGCTGATCCCAAGTATGCCTGGTTGAACAACATCGTCTCGGTTACGAAGTCTCGGACTGGCGGTGGCGGGGTGGCGCATCGGGTGTTTGCCGTGCGCTAGTGTTTTGTGCCGAACATTTGAATCCACGGGGAGGCGCCGAGATCGCGGAGTGGAGCGATCCGAAGACTCTGAAGCGTGTTTTTACTTCGCAAACTCCGCGCCTCCGCGTGCTACCCCGCAACCCGTCTGTTCAGGCGAAAACCATCTCAGGGCACATGAATGGTGCGAACGGGCACTATCAGCTCGAAGCCGGGAATCCGGCTCGACTCGCCACCGGTGAGGGAGCATAGGGCGGAGGTTTTGCATGAGGCTGGCGATTGACTTTGATTGTGATTTGTCATACGTTGTATGACAAACTTGGCCGGAGGCCTTCCGTGCGTAAACCTGCGATTCTATCGGTTCGCATTTCTCAGAGATTGAGCGCAAGGCTGGACCGGCTGGCGAAGCGCGGTGGCCGGAGTAAATCCTGGTACGTTAACCGAATGCTCGAAGACAACGTCGACCGCGAGATCGAGATCGTCGATATGATCCTCGAAGGCGAGCGCGATATAGAGCGGGGCAATGTCGTCGATCATGAAACCGTCGTTGCGGAATTCAAGGACCGGAGCAAAATGCGCCGCAAGAGGGCGGCTTGAAGGTACGGTGGACCGGAACCGCGCGTCGCGATTTCGAAGGCATCGTGGACTATATTTCGCGCGACAATCCGGCCGCAGCCGAGCGCGTGGGTGCGTCCATTCTCGAAGCTGCTGCTTCGCTTGCGACGATGGCAAATCGTGGGCGCCCGTCACGGCGCAAGGGTGGCCGCGAGCTTGTGCTGGCGCCTCTACCCTACATCATTGAATATCGTGTTCAAGCGCATGAAGTTCTGATCGTGCGCATCTGGCACGGGAAACAGCGGCGCTGACCGGCTGCAGCGGAGAACTTTTCCAGCACGGCGATGCCACGTAGTGCTTGCTCGCATGCGCTTGTCACGCACATACTCCGGTCGATGCTGGCTTCGCGAGGAGATTTCCCGTCCATGTCCGATCAACTTATCTCCGTTTCACCTGAGTGGGTGGCGCGCGCTTTCGTCGACGATGCGAAGTATCAGGACCTTTACAAGGCCTCGATCGCCGACCCGGCCGCGTTTTGGCGCGAGCAGGGCAAGCGCCTCGATTGGCTCAAGTCTTATACAAAGGTCAAGAACGTCTCATTCGACGCCGAAAATCTGTACGTGCGTTGGTATGAAGACGGCGTGCTGAATGTCAGCGCGAATTGCATCGACCGGCATCTGGCCAACCGGGGCGAGCAGACGGCGATCATTTGGGAGGGCGATGATCCCAAGGATTCCAAGCATATTTCCTATCGCCAGCTGCACGAGGACGTATGCCGGTTCGCCAATGTTCTGAAGGGCCAAGGCGTCAAGCGCGGCGACCGGGTGACGATCTACATGCCGATGATTCCGGAGGCGGCCTATGCGATGCTGGCGTGCACGCGGATCGGAGCGGTGCATTCGGTGGTGTTCGGCGGGTTTTCACCTGAGAGCATCGCGGGGCGGGTTCTCGATTGCAAATCGGATTATGTAATCACGGCCGACGAGGGTTTGCGCGGCGGCAAGCGAATTCCGTTGAAGGCCAATACCGACGAGGCGTTGAAGCAGTGCCCCAACGTGAAGTCGGTTTTGGTGGTGCGGCGTACGGGCGGGGCGGTCGCGATGACGGATGGCCGAGATCATTGGTATCACGAGCTGGCGGCGAAGGTTTCGACCGAGTGCAAGCCCGAGGAAATGGGTGCGGAAGATCCGTTGTTCATTCTCTATACGTCCGGGTCAACCGGTAAGCCCAAGGGCGTGTTGCACTCGACGGGCGGTTATCTCGTCTTCGCGTCGATGACGCATCAATACGTGTTCGATTATCACGACGGCGACGTTTATTGGTGCACGGCCGATGTGGGCTGGGTGACGGGGCACAGCTATATTGTTTATGGACCGCTTGCGAACGGGGCTACGACCTTGATGTTCGAAGGCGTGCCGAACTTTCCGACCGTGTCCCGTTTTTGGGAAGTGATCGACAAGCACAAAGTCAACATTTTCTACACCGCGCCGACAGCGATTCGCGCCTTGATGCGCGACGGCGAGGCGCCTGTGAAGCGGACCAGCCGTAAGTCGCTTCGATTGTTGGGTTCGGTGGGCGAGCCGATCAATCCTGAAGCCTGGCTTTGGTATCACCGCGTCGTGGGCGACAGCCGTTGTCCGGTTGTCGATACATGGTGGCAGACGGAGACGGGCGGGATTTTGATCACGCCGTTGCCGGGAGCGACGGCCTTGAAACCCGGCTCGGCGACGCGGCCGTTCTTCGGTGTTGTGCCGCAAGTTGTCGATGCCGAAGGCCGTGTGCTTGAAGGCGCTGCGTCGGGCAATCTGGTGCTGGCCGATTCGTGGCCGGGGCAGATGCGCACCGTCTACGGCGATCATCAGCGTTTCGTCGACACGTATTTCAAAACCTATCCGGGCAAGTATTTCACCGGCGACGGCTGCCGGCGCGATGCCGACGGCTACTACTGGATCACGGGACGCGTCGATGATGTGATCAACGTCTCGGGCCACCGGCTGGGCACGGCGGAAGTGGAATCTGCGTTGGTCGGGCACACGAAGGTTGCCGAGGCGGCTGTCGTTGGCTATCCGCACGACATCAAGGGGCAGGGCATTTATGCTTATGTCACGCTGAAAGCCGGGGTCGATTCGACGGAAGATCTGCGCAAGGAACTCGCGGCCTGGGTTGGAAAGGAAATTGGTGCGATCGCCAAGCCCGACGTTATTCAGTGGGCGCCGGGCTTGCCCAAGACCAGGTCTGGAAAAATCATGCGCCGCATTCTCAGGAAGATTGCTGAGGGCGACATATCAAATCTTGGTGATACGACAACGCTTGCAGACCCGTCTGTTGTGCAGGATTTGGTGGCGAACGCAAAAAAGTTAGCGTAGATATCGCGGACCATTTCCCGGGGAGTAACCAATGGCGAAGACGCAAAAACTTGTCGTGCCTTATCTGACGGTCAGCAATGCTAAAGCGGCGCTGGCCTTTTTGAAGAAGGGTCTCGGCGCCAAAGAAGTCATGACAATGCCAAGCGACGACAAAAAACGCTTGATGCACGCTGAAGTCGAGGTCAACGGACATGCGCTTTATTTGTCCGACGATTTTCCGGAGTTTTCCGGCGGGAATACGCCTGAGAAGCATGGCGGTACGGCGGTTAGCATGTTCGTTCAGTTGACGGCTCCGAAAGAAGTCGATCAGTGGATGGCGCGTGCGGCAAAGGCCGGAGCTAAAATTACGATGCCTGCAGCTGATCAGTTTTGGGGCGACCGGTTTGGGCAACTCAAAGACCCATTTGGGCATTCATGGTCGTTTGGCGCGCCGCTTGCGAAGTCTAAGGCCAAGCCTGCGCCCAAGAAAAAGCCCAAAAGCAAATAGCGGCACGGAAATAAGTGTGAGGGGCGCTACGATGGGCGCCCTTTTTTGTGTGGCCGCGCAGGGCTTTCGGTATCATTGGGATATCAGTTGAGGGTGCCAGTTTGCGCAAGTTTGACCTGATCATAATTGGGGCCAGTTTTGCGGGGCTCGCGTGCGCCCGGACGGCTGCGTTGCGCGGGCTCAGTGTGTGTGTCGTGGAGCGCAAAAGCGATGTAGGCGAGGGTGTTCGCACAACCGGCATTTTGGTGAAAGAGGCGGCGGAAGAAACCGATTTTCCTTCTGTACTGACGCGGCTTGTCCGGGGCGTACGTCTTTATGCGCCGAACGGTAGATATACGGATCATTTAGCGCCGGGATATTATTTTCTGGCAACCGATACGCCAAACCTGCTGCGTTGGCTGGCGGCCGAGGCGGTCCGTGCAGGCGCAGAGTTGGTGTTGGACGCCTCGTTCAAGTCGGCTGTGACCCATGACGCCAGCATAGAGTTGCCCAACTTGGGTTTGAGCGCAAAGCTGCTGATAGGAGCCGACGGCGCGACATCGGGCGTCGCCCGATATTTCGGGCTGGATCGCAATCAACGTTTTCTGACCGGGCTTGAGGTGGAGTTGGAGTCTGAACCAGGGCTCGATGGACGATTTTTACATTGCTTTTTGGATAGTGTTTTGGCACCCGGCTACATCGCCTGGGCGGTGCCTGGTGTTGGAATTACTCAGGTGGGTCTTGCAGCACGGCATGGCACGAAGCCAGACTTAATGGCGTTTCTAAATGTGTATCGAACAAGATTGGGCTTGCCGGATCGTCCGATTTTAGCGCGAAGACGGGGACTTATTCCGGCTGGGGCAACGCTTCGCCATACGCATCGCGGGCGCGTGATGCTGATTGGCGATGCGGCGGGTCACGTTTCACCGCTGACAGGTGGCGGGATTGCACAAACGTTGCGGCTTGGCCGGCGGACCGCACAACTTGCCGCGGACTGGATTCATGCAGGAGCGGCGCATCCGGGGCTGGCCTTGGCACGGGAAGCGCCAAAGTTTGCCGGAAAATTATGGCTGAGGCGCGCCCTTGATCTTGCGCCCCCGAATTGGGTTTGGAATTTGGCATTTGGGACCGCGCCATTCCGGGCGTTCACACAGCGCATTTATTTCCACAAACGCGGAGCGGGCGGTGATACCCCGGGCGAAAAAGGCGATGACGCACGTCAAAGCCAGCCCGATCACATTCAGACCTGAGATATCCAGCCGCTGGTTAAATCTGCGTTGTCGAGTTCGATGCGGTTTTGTCGTGTATTTCGAATATTGCAAGGCACAACTCGGTCGCAATCCGCAATCCCAGCACGCCGAACACAATACTTACAATTGCTGCAAGCATATCCCAAACGCCGGTGAAAAACCCGACGGTGAACAATTTGCCGAAGCCAAAGAAGAAGTAGACGACGTTTACGAATACGATCAGGACAAGTCCGATCCAATAGATCGGTTTGATGATCGAGGGTGCTATTTTCTTGTCAAAACTGAAAAGATCGCCCAGTTCCATTGTTCACTCCGACTTGCTGCATGCTGTGAAGACCGCCCTTGCAGGCGGCCCAAGGCTTGTTTGTATCATCCACCTAATGCCTCTAAAGTGTTTTTGTTACGTAAACGCAATGCTTTTTTGCCAAAATTCATTTGATGCTGTCTGATGCAGGCCACGGTTTTTCGGGGATTGGACCAAACATGCCGCATGAATTGAGCGTTAATTGAGGATTGGCAGTTGAAGGGGGGGCATGCTTATAAGTGCATTGTTCTTTGTGTGCCGCCTAAGGCGAGGGTCACCCCATGCTTCGCTCGTTTGGTCAGCGTGATCAGTGTTTACGCCGCAATTTGACTTGTTCAGGCGAGTCGGGTGACCCCATCGTCGTGCCTGATGATTCCGTTTGGGTTGATGTTTTCGATCCTACTGCGCAAGAACGTGAGGCCGTAAAGGCATTTATCGGCGTAGATACGCCGTCCAAAGACGACATGGACGAAATTGAGATATCCAGCCGTCTCTATCAAGAAGACGACGCGGTCTTTATGACTGCTTTAGTGCTTTCCAAGACCGAAACGGTGGAGTCGGAGTGTCAAGCGGTAAGCTTTATCCTGGCGGGCGACCGGCTATTGACGGTGCGATACTCTGAACCTCAACCCTTCAACACATTCGCCAACAGAGCCGAGCGTCAAGCGCACTCATGGCCCCGGGGCGAGTTGGTGCTGGCAGGGCTGCTTGAAGCGATCATCGATCGAACTGCCGACGTCCTTGAAAAGGTGGGTGGCGATGTGGACGCTGCATCGAAGCAGATTTTTTCACACAATGGCGACAGTCCTTCCAAAGACTACCAGCAAATTTTGTTGCGCCTGGGAAGCCGGAACGATCTGGCCTCCAAGGCACGAGAAAGCTTGATCAGTATGGGACGCATGCTGGCGTTCTTATCGCAGGTCATCGACTTGAAGGCGTCGCGCGATATGAAGGGGCGCATCAAAGTGATGACGCGGGACGTGCAATCGTTGGCGGATCACACGACCTATTTGTCGAACAAGATCACATTTTTGCTCGATGCCGTGCTTGGTGTGGTCAATATCGAACAAAGCCGGATCATCAGAATATTGTCGGTGTTTGCGACCGTATTTCTGCCGCCGACCCTGTTTGCCAGCATTTGGGGAATGAATTTCAAGTTCATGCCCGAGTTGGAGTGGGAATATGGATATGCCATTGCCATAGGGTCAATCATACTGTCGGCAATCGTGCCATATATTATTTTTCGCTGGCGCAAGTGGTTGTGAATGAAGCGGGCAGCCATCGCTTCGAGATAACTGCTTCTTCCCGGCCTTTGCTGGGTATTGGACTCAAGATCGGTGCGACATTGGCGTTCACGCTTATGGCGGCCATTGCGCGGCACCTGGGTCAGGATATTGCAGTCGGACAAATCGTCTTCTTTCGATCGGCCTTTGCCTTCATTCCCATAGGCATTGCGTTGCTTGTGGTTGGCGGTGGACTCAGCAATCTAACCACGAAGCATCCATGGCTGCATGTGCGGCGGGCTTGTACCGGCGTGTTTGCGATGTTTACTTATTTTACCGCGCTCACATATTTGCCCATTGCTGATGTGACAGCGATCAGTTTTGCCTCGCCGCTCATTGTCGTGGTTTTGGCGGCTGTGATGTTAGGAGAGAGCGTCCGTTTCTTTCGTTGGGGGGCCGTGCTCACCGGTTTCGCCGGCGTCTTGGTGATGATCTCTCCACATGTGGGCGAAGGGTTGTCGTCTGGGTTGGCGGGGGCTGGAATTCTATTCGGCCTGGCAAATGCAATCCTAGTTGCGTTCACCATGATCTTTATACGCATGATGTCGGGAACCGAGTCGGCCCTGGCAATTGCGACCTACTTTCAGCTAACGTGCAGCGTTGTGAGCGGCCTCACGTTGCCGTTCGTCTGGGTGACGCCTTCGGGTTTGGAAATTTTGTTGCTCGTCCTCATGGGTGTCCTTGGCGGGATCGGGCAATTGCTGATGACCAATGGGTTTCGTTACGCCCAAGCGTCGACCTTGGCTAATTTTGATTACGCGGCAATGATATGGGCCATCCTGTTCGGTTGGCTTTTCTTTTCGGAATTGCCGGAGCCTGCGGTCTATGCCGGCGCCGTCATTGTAATCGGATCTGGCTTATTCGTGATGTGGCGTGAGCGGCGCCTTGGATTGGAACGGCGAAATGAGAGCGCGGTCGAACCGGTTTGATCAGAGCTTACGGCCAAACAGCGCCTTGCTGTCGCCGTCGCTGTAGAAGTCTGTCAACATACCCATCAATTCGAAGCCATGGGACTTGTAGAGTGCGCGTGCGGCCGCATAGTCAATGCGCGTCGAGGTGTCGATGAACATGTGGGTCGCGCCTAGAGCCTGGGCCGCCTTGATGCTGTGCTCCAGCAACCGGTGGCCAAGTCTTTGACCTTGAGCTTGTGGCGAAACGGCGATCCAATACAGGTCAAAGCGATTGTCCGTCCCTTCAATGGGACCGAAGCACGTGAACCCTTGCAGCGCATCTGGGCCATCTGCGAATAGAAAGTGGTACCCGCAATTTTCAGGCCGTGAGAGGGCGGTTTCGATGATTTCTTTCGCCCACCCGGCTTCGATGCCAGAAAACACTCCGGTGTTCGCGACTAAATCGCGTACCGCCTTGGGATCGGATGCCTTCGGTTTGATACGAAATTCGCTCATGCGGCATTGAGCGCGGCGTTGGTGATCATTCGAATTGCTTCATGGGGGGGAATTTCGGCGCGAGAGGCTGCAGTCATGAAGCCTGCATCGATTGAAAGATCGGGATTCGCGTTTACGTCGATCACGAAGGGGTGGCCACTCTTGTCAATGCGGTAGTCAACACGCGCCCAACCGCGAAGGTCAAACCCGCGCCAAACTTTCAGGCTGATTTCTTCTAGTGTTTTGAGCAGGCGGCTGTCGGCCGACGGAAAGTCGTAGCGGCGAACTGTGTTTTTGTATTCGAAGCTTTCCTCGTTCCACTTGGCATTGTAGTCGACGATGTTATAGCGGTCCGAGCCAAAGTTCTCGAACACGATTTCTGCAATGGGCAGGATTTTTGGCCCGTGCAGACTTTCGACAATGGAAACGTTGAACTCTCGTCCGGCGATGAACTCTTCGATCATCCAGGGGATTTTGTGTTCTAACGCCAGCTGGCAGGCGAGGTCGACGGCGGATTTGGTTCCCTGGACAACATTTCGCTGCGAAATGCCGAAAGAGGCGTGTTCGTGCTGCGCTTTGACAAACCACGTGCCGGGAACTTCGTCAGGCAATGATTTCGGCGTACCCCAGCGAGGTGTGGGAACTTGCAGGAACTCGAGTATTCGTTTGGCAAGAATTTTGTCGTTTGACATCTCAATGGCATGTGCCGGGCACCCGGTATAAGGCACCTGAAGTTCTTCGAGATAAATTGGCGGCACGTGAATTAGCCGGCTTGTGCCTGCAACAGATTCTACCAGATTGAACACGCAATCCGGCTTTTCTTGCAGAATCGTGGTTTTGAAATCCGCGGGGGGGTAGTCGAAGTGCCTGATGACGTTGGAATAGCCCAGTAGGCTGTAGTGCTTCACCAGTTCTCGGGCCGTTGAAATCGTCGCGAGATTGTCGTCGGGCTCTATTTCCTTGAGCTCGGGGATTAAAATCAGAATGTGCGGGGCCATTATTCAGCCGCGACTGCTGTAGACTCAGGCCGCCCCAGTTTTCCTCCGGGGTCCGGATAGCGATAGATTTTGCCTTCGAAGTTTCTCAACAGCAGATCGTCGCCTTCCCGGCCAGCGATGGCATTGGGCGCCAACAGGATTTTGCCGCCGCCACCCGGCGCATCGACCACGAACATAGGGCACGCATACCCTGTTGTGTGACCGCGAAGTGCTTGAATGATTTCAAGACCTTTTTGGACGGATGTTCTGAAATGGCCCGATCCCTTTATCGGGTCACATTGATAAAGATAATACGGCTTGATCCGCATCGTCAGGAGGCCATGCATCAAGTTCTTCATGACATCGACGTCGTCGTTAATGTCTTTGAGCAGAACGGTTTGCGAGCCAAGCGGGATGCCGGCGTCTGCAAGGCGAGAGGCAGCCTCCCTGGTTTCCGGGGTAATCTCGCTTGGATGTGTAAAATGAACACTCATCCACAAAGGGTGGTGTTTCCGAAGCATCTTGACCAGATCGCGGGTGATCCGCATAGGTAAAACGGCCGGAATTTTTGTTCCAATGCGCACGAATTCGATGTGTTTGATCTTGCGCAGACGCGTGAGCAGCCAATCGAGCTTGTCGTCACCGATCGAGAGGGGGTCGCCGCCGGAGAGCAACACGTCGCGGACTTCGGTATGCGCTTCGAGATAAGACAGGGCCTTATCCCATTGGGTAACGGAAAAATTGTATTCGCCACCCGGATTGCCAACCATGCGCGATCGCGTGCAATAACGGCAATAAGTTGAGCAAAAGCCCGTGGTCAGAAATAATACCCGGTCTGGATAACGGTGAACGAGACCGGGCGCGACGGTGTCATGGTCTTCACCCAGCGGGTCGTCTTCTTCGCCTGGCAGGCGGACGTATTCATCGTTGACCATTATATGCGTGCGGCGCAACGGTTCCGATGCATCAGCGCGGGCCATCAAGCTTGCATAATATGGCGTAATTCCAACCGGAAGTGAGCCGGTGTGGCGCAAAGCAGCAGAACGCTCGTCTTGAGACAGGTCAAACACCCGTTCGAGCTGCTCAAGGGTTCGGATGCGGCTTCGGGCTTGCCAGCGCCAGTCATTCCAGTCATCGGGCGTCGTGCCCGGATAAATGAGTTTGTAAAACTCACGCGCCCCGGCGCTCACGGGAAAGCGATTGGCCTTTCGTGCGGTTTGACCGGAGGGAATGATGGTGGAGAGCGCTGGAGAAATAGCGGAAGAGAAGTTTAACGACGTCTGGACGCCGGCTTCTGTGCCGGTGCCCGGTGCTCGCTCTACTATCTTGCGTTTCGCCGGCGTTCTTAGGTGCGCTGCAGTGTTGGCGCCCTTTACAAAGGTGTGCACTGTCATCGACAGGTCTGTAGCCCCTCGAGTTGGTCGACTGCTTCCCCGAATAATCCGCGCGCAGCCACACGCTCCCCCAACAATGCGAATCATGCAGCACGATTCGGGTAACGTCAAATAGAACGATTGAGTAATCGCTCGATGAGCAACTGTTGAATGAGGATGTGTTGGTGTATTCAGCGAGGATGTTTGTGAAGTAATCGCATATTGACATGCATAGTATGAATCTAATTCAGCAATTCATCTCAAGGCGAATCAACGTATTCGCAATAGCAAGAGAAGAGACACTGAACACTGATACTTATTTTGTCCGTTGAGAGAGCAGTTTGACTGGCCACATGTGCAACTTAACACTATCGAATGCCGGGTGAAGCTGGCGTGTGTCCTTCAACTCAGCAAAGTAGAATTTTGACGAAGTTGCATTTAATCCGTAGACGGATGATCAAAAAGTTTTGGAAAATTTGACGCAGGCACCGGTCCTTTGAGCGCGAAGAGATAAAAAATGCGCTTTCTTTTCGAATCGAGCTTGGTTTCGATCGTGCCAATTCGTTCAGACGACGCGAATGCACTGGTGATGTCACGCGCGTCGGTTCTTCGTGTGATGAAAAGCACGTTTGCAGTGAGTTCCGCGCCAAGCGCATAGGAGGATTCGTATTCGTTGGCCGGATTTTTCTTGGGCCACATGCGTAAAGGCAGCTTGCGCGCTCGCGTATAGTAAAAGAGCGAGGCCATATCCTCTCGGTCGTCGCTCAAGATCGCCGTGAATGGTGCGGATGAAGCGATTGTAATGATCGTGCGGCCCGCTTCATCCCATCCGCGCAGACGCTTCACAGAGTTTTCCTGTCCGATCGCGGTCACAAACGCAGGGCTTACCGCCAATAAAGCAAGCACAATGCCTACGAAGATATTCACGCTCGCATTGGCGATGAGTATCGTTGTGTTGCTTCTGCGCATCGCCCAGGCACATGCGAGAATTGTTAGCGCGACAAAAGCTGGAGCTGCCCAGTTCGCGTTCGCACGTGAGATAAAAGCCTGGAGGGTGACGATGGCGATCACCGGCACCGAAAGCGCCAAGAGCAGGGTGTCGGCGTGTTCGAATTTGGGTTGGCGCCACTTGCGGATCAGCCCCCAACATATGATGCCCGCACCGATAGGGCCGAGAATGCCGATCTGCGCGCCTAGAAAATTGAAGGCATGGGAGAGGTTGAAGAGATCGCCCGTTCCCCAGTTGGCATTTGAAGCTGTGTGGCGGACGGTTGCGAAGCTGTTTGAGATGTTCCAGATGACGTTGGGGGCGAAAATTGCAGCAGCTGACACAAACGCGGTTAATCCGTATGAGCTCAGGATCAAAGCGCGCCCGCTTTTTAAGGGCAGCAGGGCCAGGACTATCCCAAGGACGAAATAGAGCATGGCATATTTGGCGAGCAGGCCCAGGCCGATGGCGACGCCTAGTATGATCGCCCATTTGCCGGATGCCTCGCGCCGCAGTTCGGCAATCGCCCACAACGCAATCGCCCAGCACAATAGAAGTGGCACGTCTGTCGTGATTAAAAGAGACGAGAAGCTTGTTCCAGGCATGCAAAGATATGAGATGGCCGACCAGAGCCCAACCGATTGATCATAAAGAGCGCGCGCGGCGAAAAAGATTATGAAGGCTGTCGCGGCATGGAAAAGGGGCGCTGAACTTCGGATACACGCCTCGCCATCGCCACACAGGCTCGTCGATACACCAATGATCCATGCGATTAGCGGAGGCTTTGAGAAATAACCGAAAGCCGGTGAGAGGCTCCAGGACCAATATTGCGCCTCGTCTGGACCTAAGTTGAGCGGGGTCGAAGCCAAAATGACCAAGCGCAAGATCGTTGCAATCGATACGACTGCCGCCAGCAGGGCTAGCGGGCGGTGTTCAACGATTGACCGAATATGCTGGATCACGGTCCCGTCTTGCGCAACCGGTAAAGGGTGAGCGAAACAGGGTCGCCTTTGGAATAATTAAGACCCTTCACACTGCCAATTGCTTCTGCACTGAAATTCTCTTGCGTCAAATATTGCTGGAACTCGGCGTTCTTGCTCTCTTCGATGAGTGCGACCGAGTTGGGCGTCTTGGTCAGGAACTCAGCGGCATCCGATCCTTTGTCCACCAAACTGATTTTTGTACCGACAAGGAACACCAGACTAGGCTCGTGATAACCGGCGACCGCAACGGCAGATGGTGAGGCACCCGCCCGTGCGATAAGACTGGCGGCATTGCTGCTGACCATGAGTTGATTGAGCTGAGGCGCAACTGCTGCCATCGCAATTGCCGCAAACATTGCTCCGCCTGCGATGGCCGCGATTGCAGCGTTTTCACCTTCACCGCGCAACAGGAACAAAACTGCCGCACCGGAGGCGCCAATAATTGGAATTGCAAGTACCCAAAAGACGACGTGGCTACCGCTGCCATACGCTCCCGGCAGATATACGAGCAATCCACCCGAGAGAGCGATGGCCACCATCAACCACAGTGCGGCCCCAATGCGTACGGGCGTATTGTCCAGAAAGCTTCTGCTTTCGCGAACGCCGGCCATTACTGCGGCGCCGCAAAGCAGTGCAATTGCGGGATAAAGAGGGAGGGGGTAGTGAGGCAACTTGGTGGGAAGTAGCTCAAGAACGATCCATGCTGGCACCAACCAGGCGAGAAGGAACCGCACGGCGCCTTCGCGAATGCGTGCCATTGCGTAGACTATTCCCGGTGCAAGGAACAACCAGCCGGGCCAAAAGCCAACCAGAAGCGTTGCCAAGTAGTACCCTGGTGGACCCCAGTGACTTTCCTGGACGCCCGTGACCTTGCTAAAGAAATCCAATCCGATCGCGTCTGTGAAATACTGGCCGTTGGTTACAAGGCCGATGGCAACCAACCACGGTACGTTAAGTATGATCAGTATCCCCAGCCCGAAGATCGGCCGCATCGACATGATCCAGGCCCATCGACGCTCCCAAAAGGACAGCGCGAAAACCGAGACTCCAACAAAGAACAGAATCATTGGTCCCTTGACCAACATGCCGATGCCGATGGCAAGCCCCAGCAATGCTGAATGGCGTAATTTGGGTTGCTCTGCGCCTTGCCTGGCGGCGATAAAGAAGTGGGCAACGAGGAGCTGCGCCCCTGTTACGCACGCCAAGAGTACTGCATCCGTTTTGGCAATGTGAGCTTCGCCGATGAGCAATAGCGAGGATGCCACTAGCCCGGCGCTGATCAGCCCCACTTCTTCGTCAAATAGTTTTCGGCCAATTCCAAAGACGAAGAGGGTCGCCAGAATGCCCGCAATCAATGACGGTATGCGATAAGTCCAAATTGAATTGTAGGGTTCGCCTGACAGCCAGCCCGCGGTTATGGATTGCATCCAATGGATGCCGACCGGCTTTTTGTTGCGCGGATCATTTTGAAAACGAATCTCAATGAAATCACCGGTCTCGATCATCTGTTTCGATGCCTGGGTAAAGCGCGATTCATCGCGGTCCAGTGGGGGCAGAGATGCGATCCCGGGCAGGTACATCAACAGACACAAAGCGACTAAGGCCGCCCGCGGATGGGCGAGCATCAGGGACCAAAGGCTGGAGGAATCGTACGAAGCGGCGGAGCGGCGAGTTTGCATAGAAGGGTTAACCATGGAATGGGCCATGAGTGCAATTCCTAGCGCATTTCAACCGCACACGCTGGTGCAAATGTGGCACGGTGATCGGGCCCTCGAAACCGCATGCTCATATGCATGATAGTGGGTTGGGCGTCGCTGCCGCCATTCCTCTCTTGAGTATTAACCTCTAGCGGGAAGATGGCGGCACTTGTATAAGCCGCGCGATCATTTCATTGGAGACTACGACCTTGCCATGTGTGCAGGAAAATGACGCAGCAGAATCTGCTTCGAGTCCCTGGCATCGCTGGGGGGCATGATGGCGAACACGCTCGAACTTTCAGTTGTAGTGCCTGTGAAAGACGAAGTTGAGAATGCAGTGCCGCTGCTCAATGAGATTTGTGCGGCTTTGCGTGGAAAAGTGTCTTTTGAAGTCCTGTTCGTCGATGATGGCAGCCGGGATGGTACTGTCGCTGCCCTGGTGGCCGCAAAAGCCCAATCACCTGAGCTTAGAGTATTGCGCCACAAAGTGAACTCAGGCCAAAGTCGAGCCGTTCGAACGGGTGTCGTTGCCGCCCGCGGCGCGCTCATTGCAACACTGGACGGTGACGGCCAAAACGATCCGGCGGATATTCCAAACTTACTTGCCATGTGGTCACGGGTCAGCCCGGGGTCACCCGAGCTTGGTCTTGTCGCCGGACAACGACGAAAACGAGAAGACAATTGGGTGAAGCGGCTGTCATCGCGGTTCGGAAACGGCGTGCGGCAGTGGATGTTGCAGGACGGCACGCGGGATACGGGATGCGGCTTGAAGCTATTCTCTCGCGACGCGTTTCTGGCCTTACCCTATTTCGACCATATTCACCGTTTCATGCCGGCCTTGATGTTGCGCGAGGGTTACAGGATCACGCATGTTGATGTGCATCACCGTCCGCGCGCGCACGGGATTTCGAAGTATGGCACTTTGGACCGGGCTTTGGTGTCAATTTCCGATTTGATGGGTGTGCGTTGGCTGAAGCGGCGGTCGCGGAAGCCTGAAGGCGTTGAGGAGCTGTGATCGCACGATGTTCGATTGGCTAACGTGGGAACATGTCTGGATTTTGATTGGTTTTGCGGGGCAAGCCCTTTTTATGTCCCGTTTCCTGGTCCAGTGGTGGGCCAGCGAACAGGCTGGGCGGAGCGTTGTTCCCGTTGCCTTTTGGTATTTTAGCATCGGCGGCGGGTTAATTGTGCTGGCCTATGCAATCTACAGGCGAGATCCCGTGATAATTTCGGGTCAGGCGCTAGGGCTCATTGTGTATGCACGCAACTTGTATCTCATTTTGACTGAGCATTCCCGAATGGGCGGAAAAGAGCCCCCTGCCTCAAATTAGCCCGGTTCGTCCCTTCAACTTGGCCGCGCAGCACTTGGCTGGTATGGTCACCGGCAATTAGTCAGGGCTTTTAACAAAGGTAGCGAGGGTTCCATGGGCAGATCGTATACGGCATTGAACATCATTCCACTCTTGGTGTTTCCACTTGTGATCTACAATATTGTGGTTTTGACGGGCGTCGCAAACGGTAACGTGGGCGCCTGGATGAACGAGCCGATCTTCACTGTCGGTATGTTCTCCGGTGACAATTGGGGAGTTTCATTTGCGGACTGCTTCACCGGGCTCAGCTTGCTTTTGCTCTTTGTCGAGATTGTAAAGTCGACGCAAACCGGTTCGTCGTCAATCATCAATCACGGATTGTCGATGCTGTTGGCGGTCGTTTGCATCATTCAGTTCATCACGATTCAGGGCTTCTCAAACTCAGTGTTTTTCATGCTCACGCTGATGACAATTGTTGATGTCATTGCAGGCTTTACTATTACCATAGTTGGCGCAAAGCGCGACTTTGGCTCGTCCGGCGGCATTGCTGGAACGCACTAAAATACTTGTGGTTTACAGGGGGCGTGTCACCGTTACGGGGACGCGCCCCTTCTTACATCAGAAGGAAGAACAGGAACGACGTCATCACCGCAAGATCGAACGTATGCGGCCAATGAAATGACACTTCGCGGCGGCGTGGTTTGAGTTCGGTTGCGAACAGCCGTTTGGCAAAATTCTGCTCACCCTGATTTGGCTGATGCATGTCAACGGCCCCTGTTGCGCCCGCTTTGTCTCGAAGTGAAACACCCGCGAGAGTGCGTGAGGGTCAACTCGCAAGGCGGGTGCCGTAGCGCTTAACTACGCCAGCGCAAGGTCGCCTCTTGAACAGGATTAACAAACGCGCGCTGTGCAGCCGCGGACTCGGCCCACTCTTTTTTGAGACGATGGTACCAGATGGCAGGAATATCCGCGTCCTGGATGAGCATGAGACGCGGGTTGAATTTCAACCCTTCCTTTTGCAGTGTCACCATGTGGCGATCTTGACCCAAAAAAACGCGCGCAATGTGCTGTGCAATGGGTTTGAAGGGGGCGATCCAGCCAATGTTCCAGAAAAATGTCTGTGTGACTTCAGTTTCTTCTGCGGTGAGCGGCGTGCAGGTCGTCAATCCCAACACAGTGTTGCGGCCAGCCTTGATATGCTCGACACGAATGCCCGGCAGCTGAAATGAAATTTCAGTCGAGATATCGCCACCCAGGATTTTGTAAAGTGTGGAATTGCTTGAAGGCTTATGCGTTACCATCGTGAACCCGAGATGGGATGGGGCATATTTTTTTGCTTTGGCGTGAATTGATTTTTGTGAGCGCCACCACCACGCCTTGTGGACAAAAGGGCCGTGAGCGGGGTCCATCAACCCGACAACGGCGTGATCTATTGAGCATGGAAAGAGCTGCGCTTCGATCAATGTGGGCTTTGCTTGGGGCCATAGGGGCAGATCGGGCGGTGCGATTGCCTGAATTGCGGGTTGAGTCTCATCGGGCATATAGACCCAAATCAAGCCATTGCGCTCCGCGATCTGATAGTTGCGCACGTGAATTTTTGAGGGCTCGACGCCTTCCTGACCTACCAGCGACGGGATGTGCGTGCATTGACCGGACGGCTTGAATCGCCAGCCGTGATAGGGGCATTCCACTGTGCCTTGCCGGATTTTTCCGGCGGACAAGGGCACGCCGCGGTGCGGACACAGGTCGCGCAATGCAAAGGGTTCGCCCATTTCTGTGCGGCCAAACAGGACGGGCTCGCCCAGTATGATTTTGCGCAGCAACTTTCCCGGCCTCAAGGCGCTCGCGTGCAACGCGAAATACCAGAGATTTCGTAAGAACTGAGGTGGGTTGATGCCGGATTGGGTCATGGTGGGAGGCGCACAATGCCAAAGCTAACAAAAACATGCAAAGGCACAGAATCGCGCTAAAGTTGCTGAGTTAAGTATGAAGGTGGAAAATGACTTTGGCGGAAATCACGCATCTCAAATATGATTTTCGTGATCATGTTACCATTGTCACGCTGGATAGTCCTGAAGTTCGAAATGCTTTGAATGCGAAGGCTTGTTCTGAGCTTGAGTCTGTTTTCAGATCTATCCAGAGCGATGAGCAGGTGCGGGCGGTATACCGCAGTGCCAGGGGAGCATTTGTGACAATGCGGGAAGCCAGCCATCGCGAAGGGGTGGCAAGTTTTCGCGAAAAGCGGGCGGCGCATTTCAGGGAGCGATGAAGGTGGCGCTTTTCTTCGATCAGGATTGGTTCGACGCCAAGCTACGGGAGCGCGGTGCGACGCGGGAAGACATTGCGCGGCTGCTTCAGCTTACTGCGGATCAAATTTCGGAGATGTGGAAAGACCAGCGCGAACTGCGTGCGGCAGAGGTTTTGGCGCTTGCCAAATTTCTGAACGTTTCGGCGGCTGAGGCCGCTGATCGGGCTGGCGTTTCGACCCCCAAGCCTCCAGACGCTGCAGACGCAAATGCAAGACTCGATGAAATGTGCGAACGGTTGACGCGCATTGAGCGGATGATTGGTGAATTGAAGGCGCTCACACTTTCGTTGAGAACCTAAATTATAGCCGATAACCACGGCCCGCGATGACGGCCGACTGCACTTGCCGATTCATAAGATTGAGCTGTGGATTTTGCGCTGATTTGTGGGGCGGGTTGAAACTGATTGATGACCTGGGTTACGAACGCCGCCGTATGAATGGTTTGCGGTTCGTCATAGGTTGATTTCGCCGTTTGATGAGAAACCTGCGGCGCCCGTAACTCTTCCATCGAAGGTCGCGCTCCCCGTCCTTGCGAACGAGCGGTGTTCCCAACAGGCGCGACGCGACGTGATCCGAAATATGCTGGACGCATCGAAATGGGACATATGGCGCTTATGCGTGTCATTGTATGGGTACACAGCGCAGTGTTTATGCCAGTGGTGGTCGATTTTCTTAAGATTAACAACAGCTTGGCTATAGGAAGCCGAGTAATGCGGTGACTGGCATTTCGGTTTTTTTAAATGTTGGATCGATAGAGTGGGGGCCTCAGCGAGAAGAGGCGAATGCCCTCCGCGTGTTGCGTTTTGGTGGAGAATAGATCGCTGTGTTCGGTCGACTTCAAGCATCCTCTGTCCAACGTCTCACTGATCTCCGCGAGGGAGAGCGCTTGCGTCTGGCGCTCGCTGCGGCCGGAGATCTCGTTTACGACTGGACACCTTCAGACGGGAAAATCGCCTGGACGGGCGACCCGTGCGCTTATCTGGGGTTTGGTGAAAACCCTGCCTTCGAGACAGACAAAAGTTTTCATGCACTGATTGAAGGCGAAGCGGCTGAAGTCCGTCTGCGCATGGCGTTGTCGCCGCCTGAAGACGGGCGGCCATTCAGGCTTGAATACGCTCTCAGAACCGGAAGTGTTCCGCTGTGGGTTGAAGATTGCGGCGTTTGCATTCCAGGGACTGACGGTCAAGCTGAACGTGTCGTGGGCACGGTTCGTAACGTAACGGAGCGCAAATTGCGTGAAGCCAATATTGCCTGGGCCGCCAGTTACGACGAAATGACAGGGCATTTGAGCCGTCTGCGTTTGCGTGAGCGGCTGGCGAAACATCTGGAGCAAACGCCCGCTTCGAACCGGACGCCTGCTGCCTATTTCGTTGTTGCCATCGACGATTTGGCGGTCATCAACGAAACTTACGGTTTTGATATGGCCGATGAAGTGATCGTTGCCATCGGCCGCCGTTTGGCTGAAGCGGCAGGTGCCAGATGCGTTGTTGGGCGCACCGCAGGCAACAAGTTCGGATTGATACTGGAAGGCTGTACTGCCAATGAAATGGCCGAACGCGGTGACGCGCTGAGGCTGGCCGCGCGAAGCCGGGTCATTCCTACGCGAAATGGGGCGGTAAGTGTCAGCGTCACAGTGGGGGCCATAGCATTGCCGCAAGACGCACGTACAAGCCAAGAAGCGATGACGCGCGCCGAAGAGGCGCTGGACCGCGCGAAAGAGTATGGGCGCGATAATTTCTCGGCCTATGCGCACTCGCCGCAGCGCGATTCGATGCGCAAGCGCGCGGTTCTCATCGGTGATCAAATTGTGACAGCCTTGAATGAGAATCGCATCGTGATTGCTTATCAGCCGATCGTTCATGCGCTGAATGGCGAGACCGCCATGCATGAGTGCCTGGTGCGGATCAAGCGGCCAGAGGGTCAAGTCATAGCGGCCGGCGACTTCATTGCGGTTGCAGAGCAACTGGGATTGGTGAGGCGGCTCGACAGGCGCGTGCTTGAGTTGACAATTGAGTCTCTCACCAGAAATCGCGGGGCCTGTTTGACGATCAACGTTTCTGGCATGACCGCGTCGGACCGGCCAACTCTGGAGGACTTTGTCGCCTTTATTGAAGCCCATAAAGATGTGGCATCGCGATTGATCGTTGAGCTTACCGAGACGGCTGCACTTATTGATATTGAAGAGAGCATGCGCTTTGTCAGCCGGATACGCACGCTTGGGGCGCGTGTCGCGATTGACGACTTCGGTGCCGGCTATACGTCGTTCAGGAATCTGCAGGCACTCAAAGTTGACATGGTCAAGCTCGATGGCAGTTTCGTGAAGGGATTGGCCGACAGCCCGGACAACCGGATATTCGTGAGCACGCTTGTCAATTTGGCGAAAAACTTCAACTTGTCGACCGTCGCTGAATGGGTGAGTGACGCCCAAGAAGCAACCATTCTACGCGAATTGGGGGTCGACTATTTCCAGGGCTGGCATTTTGGCAAGCCCGAAGTGGCGGAGCCTTGGGCACAGTTGACCACCCCGTAAGAGTGGCGGCAGCACATCGGCAGTGCTAGAGACGTGAACTATACCAACGGTGCAGCTGTTGTTCCGCCCAGGAGTTCACATTGAATACAGAATCTCAGACCCCTCGGGTTTGGCAAGGCATCCGGCGTGGGGTGCTCGGGCGGTGCCCGCACTGCGGACAGGGAAGCTTGTTTTTGTCTTATCTCAAAGTGGTGACGAGGTGCTCGTTTTGCGCTCTTGGGCTTGAAGAGTATCGCGCGGATGACGGTCCTGCCCATTTAACAATTTTGATTGTTGGGCATATTTTTATTGCTCCGCTGTTGTTCAGCGAATTCATCCGAACGTGGCCAACCTGGCAAGTGCTGGCAATCATGATTCCAGGGATGATAATGCTGTCCTTGGTGTTGCTACCAAGGGTGAAGGGCGCATTTGTTGGTTTGCAGTGGGCAGTTGGGGATCGTTTCAAGCGTTTAGATTAAAACGGGCATCGCGGCGCTATGATGCCCGGTGGCAGTTTGGTCTGAGAGTCGCCACACGCTGTTTCCAGCTGTGCTTTGGTCAGCCCCAAGACTTTGGACAGATCGGCGCCCTGTAATTGAGCGCCAATCATGTACGCATTCTTGAAGTTTGCACCGTCAAGTTTTGTGCCAGAAAACCACGCCCAATTCAGCCACGCCCGGGAAAAATCTGCGCCCCGGAGGTCAGCTCCTTCCATGCGCGCGCCGGAAAGATTTGCGTAGTGAAAAGTGGCACGCCGAAGATCGGCACCAGTCAAGTTCGCGCCAGCCAGGTTTGCTCCATCAAGTTTGGCATCCGACAAATTTGCCTCGATGAGAACAGCAAGCTGGAAAAATCCGTTCTCGAGGTCGGCCCCCGAAAGATCGCAGCGAATGCACCCGCCAATTTTCGATGTGTCTTTTACCCGCGCAAGATCTTTGCGGTTGGCGGCACTTGCCACGGATACAGCCAGCATGGCCGCACACACCGTGAAAAACAGAAATACGCGAAACTGGGACATTGACCTTCCGGCGGATACGAGTTCGTTGACAGGCTAAAGACTTGTGACTAGCGGCGTCTAGTGCGCAAGAGTGACAATTGACCCTAGTTTCTATTTGCGGCTTGCCAATTCATCGAGTTGACGGCGCATGGCGTCGATTTGAGCCTTTAGCCCATCAATTTCCTCGTCTTGCGTGAAGCCTGCAGCCGGTTCCGTACCGTTAGGTGCCGGGGCCTGCTCATCCCGGTCAGTATTGCGGGCGTTCATGAGGGCGTTGAACGGGCTGAACATCCTGATGGTACGTTCAAACATAGCCATATTCTGACGGGCAATGCCTTCAAAGTCTTTCAGCATATTTTTTCCGCCGAACGTGGTGGAAAGCTGCTCGCGAATGCGCTCGTGATTTTTTGAAAATGAATCCATGCTCAGGTTCAGATAGCCTGGAACCAGGGCTTGCATGCTGTCGCCGTAAAAGCGAATGAGCTGGCGCAGAAACTGGATCGGCAGCAATTGCTGGCCGCCTTTGCCTTCTTCTTCGAAAATGATCTGGGTCAAAACGGAGCGCGTAATGTCATCGCCGGTCTTGGCATCATGGACATTGAATTCCTGTCCGCGTTTGACCATTTCAGCGAGATGATCAAGCGTGACATAACTTGAGGTCGCGGTATTGTAGAGGCGACGGTTTGCATATTTCTTGATCGTGATCGATTCGGCGGTCGGCGTCGTCATGTCCTTAGTACCCTTGTGTCCCAGTGACGGCCTCGGCTCACAGCAAAAGCGGCATTGCTGCGCTGCATGATAGTCGAAATCATCCGCGTTTCCTACCGCAGATGCGTTAAGCCTTGGCTGATTCCGCAGCTTGCACGTCAAATTTGTGATTAAAACGGCAGAAGCGCTTGGCCCCTGAGGGCTCAACGTGTCATTGTCCGTATTAACTTAGATGAAAGCTGGCCCATTTTTTCAGGAGAAAACGCATGACGGATGTCGCAATTGTTGCAGCTGCGCGCACTGCGGTTGGGAGTTTTAACGGCGCTTTTGGGGCCGTACCCGCTCACGATTTAGGCAAGACTGTCATCAAAGAGGTGCTTAAGCGCGCAAATGTGGATCCCAAGGATGTCAGTGAAGTTATCCTTGGACAAATTTTGAGTGCCGCGCAGGGACAGAATCCGGCGCGGCAAGCGTCGATCAATGCGGGCATTCCCGTTGAAGTGCCGGCTTGGGGCGTCAATCAGCTTTGCGGGTCAGGCTTGCGCGCCGCAGCGTTGGGTTTTCAGGCGATCACAAATGGAGATTCTTCGATCGTCGTTGCCGGTGGTCAGGAGTCCATGTCCATGGCGCCTCATGCGGCCTATCTGCGGGCGGGGCAAAAGATGGGCAACCTGGAATTCATAGACACCATGATCAAGGACGGGCTGTGGGACGCTTTCAACGGCTACCACATGGGAAACACGGCGGAGAATGTTGCGCGGGAATGGCAGATCACGCGCGAACAACAAGATCATTTCGCGGTCGCATCCCAGAATAAGGCCGAAGCTGCCCGAAAGTCGGGACGCTTCAAAGACGAGATTGCTGCCGTGACCATCAAAGAGAGAAAGGGCGAGAAAATTGTCGATACGGACGAGTACATTCGCGACGGTGTGACTTACGACAGCCTCAAGGACTTGCGTGCCGCTTTTCTCAAGGAAGGCGGAACTGTGACGGCCGCAAATGCCAGCGGGATCAATGATGGTGCGGCTGCAATTGTTTTGATGAGCGCCAAGGAGGCTGACAAGCGCGGGCTTAAGCCCCTGGCTTTTATCAAGTCATGGGCGCAGGCGGGCGTTGATCCGAAGATCATGGGAACGGGTCCAGTTCCTTCTTCACGGGCAGCGCTGAAGAAAGCCGGCTGGACCGTAAACGATCTGGACCTGATTGAAGCCAACGAGGCATTCGCGGCGCAAGCCTGTGCGGTCAACAAGGACATGGGTTGGGACCCCACCAAAGTGAATGTCAATGGTGGCGCAATTGCTATCGGCCATCCTATCGGCGCTTCTGGCGGGCGAGTACTCGTGACGTTGCTCTACGAGATGCAAAAACGGAACGCGAAGAAGGGCCTCGCCACATTGTGTATTGGCGGCGGAATGGGCATTGCCTTGTGTGTCGAGCGCTGAGTCAGAAACATCATTCCAGGAGGATCAAATGTCGCGAGTTGCTGTGGTTACAGGTGGTACGCGCGGAATCGGAGATGCGATTTCTGTGTCGCTCAAACGGGCCGGTTACAATGTCGCCGCGATTTATGCAGGCAATGACGAGCGTGCGAAGGCTTTCGCCGATAAGCAAGGCATCCTGACGTTCAAGTGGGACGTGGCGAATTATGACCAGTGCATGAAAGGTATCGGCGAAGTTGTGGCAAGGCTTGGACCGGTTGATGTGCTGGTCAACAACGCAGGTATTACCCGCGATTCGACGCTTAAAAAGCAGTCGCGGGCCCAATGGGACGAGGTGTTGGATACCAATCTTGGCGGGTGTTTCAACATGTGCAAGGCTGTTTGGGATGGCATGCTTGAGCGGGGGTTTGGCCGCATCGTCAATATTGGATCCATCAACGGACAAGCGGGACAATACGGACAGGTGAACTACGCGGCAGCCAAGTCCGGCATCCACGGTTTCACCAAGGCTCTGGCGCAAGAAGGCGCGTCGAAGGGGATCACCGTCAATGCCATCGCCCCTGGCTACATGGATACGGATATGGTTGCGGCGGTTCCCGCCAATGTGCTCGAGAAAATCGTCGCGAAAATTCCTGTCGGACGTTTGGGCAAGGCCGAGGAAATCGCTCGCGGGGTCCTGTTTCTTGTCGCCGACGAAGGCGGTTTCGTTACGGGCTCCACGATGTCGATCAACGGCGGCCAGCATATGTATTGAGGCTACAGTCTTCATATAGGTCGAAGCGGTGGGCAGATAGTTGGCCCGCCGTTTTGCTAATCACCTGATCACTTTGGGGCTTGCTGCGGTTGCGTGGCAAGAATGTCTCAGCCTCGGCACAATAACCCGCTATTCAACATGAACGATCTGTTGGCCATCTCCGTGATTAACTCTATGCGCACATAGGGCCACGCCAACCACATTGTTGCCATCTTCGCGGGTGATAGAGGTCGCCTTGGATACATGCGTGAAGATTTTGCAGGGGGCACGAAAAAGTCCGCGGCCTGCTCCGTGATGTGTTTGGAGTGCGAATTTTGCGATTGTTTGGGCGCTCGTTGATCATTTTTTGTGCCGTGCTGGCGAGCGCAGGTGCGATGGTTGCGAACGCGTTTGATCGCGAGTTACCCGTGGTCGCGCATTACAGTTCCGAATATGCGCGCGTGGCCTTTGTTCTGGACCTGTCGGGCGAGGCTCCCAAACTCAAGTTTGATGGCCATGAGGAGATACTCGTTCTGCACTGGGCGCAAGTTGGAGGCGGAGACCGTTTTCTCAAGCGCGACGATGAGATGGTCGTTCTTCGCATCTCGGGATTGGGAGGGGTCACGCTTTTCACTTCAGAGATACCAGGCGGCACGCCGGTAGGGCCCGATCGACGGACAGCCTACCCGCTGGTCCAGGCCATTCCTGCGATAGGTGCAGTGCAAGCTGTGGCCGGAAGTATTATGTCGGTTGTACGTGCAGAAACAGGACAAGAAATTGTCTTCGAATCAAATTGGGATCAAGCGGCGAGAGACCCCGCAGTGCGGGTGCTGTTGTATGATTCCATTCGAAATACCGGCAGCGCGCTGATCAACTGGATCAGGCTGGGACCTGGCCGCCGTGCTGCAGGCCGAAGTCTGCGGCGGACACGCTTTATGCTTAGCTCAGGGCCGGGGGCCTATCGGCAGGGCGACGTGTTCATCGTTACATTTGGCACCGGGCAAGGCATTAGGGGCAGGCCCTCTTCATATGTAATTTTCCGGCAGCTTGCGCAGTTTGGACGATAGAGCGGTCCGGGAGGGCTCCACCCGACCACGCGCTCAGAATTCGTCTTTCCGGCGGCGGATTTCTGCGAACACAGTGACATCGTCTGCGTTGTCCATGCCGAGTGATTTGCGCAGTTCTTTGCTGGACGGGCGCAAGAACGGATTCGTTTCGCGTTCAATGCCGATCGTCGACGGGATTGTTGGGAGACCTTGCTTTCGCAGGCTATCAACTTCGATCATTCGCGTTTTCAGTGCTTCATTGTTTGGTTCAAGGGTCAGGGCAAACCGTCCGTTGGACTGGGTGTATTCGTGGCCGCAAAATACGCGGGTGTCGGCCGGCAATTTTGCCAATTTTGAAAGGCTTTCCCACATCTGCGCGGGAGTTCCTTCAAAAAGGCGGCCGCAGCCCATGGCGAACATGGTGTCACCGGTAAATACCGCTTTGTCGGCTTCAAACCAAAACGCGATGTGAGCGCGCGTGTGAGCGGGAATGTTCAGGACGCGCACAATCTTGACGCCTATTGCCAGCAGTTCACCTTCGCCAACGCCGGTATCTATTCCAGGAATGCGGTCAGCGTCGGCTTTTGGTCCTATGATGCGGGCTCCCGTCTTTTCCTTGAGTTCAAGGTTGCCGCCGGTGTGGTCGAAGTGGTGATGGGTGTTCAAAATGTGAGTTAGCTTGAGATTGTGATGGGCCAGTGCTGCAAGAATCGGAGCGGCTTCCGATGGATCAGCGACAGCGACTGTTCGTGTGGCTGGTTCATGGATCAAATAGGCATAGTTGTCGCTGAGGCACGGCACGATATGAATGTTCAGCATCGTTAACTCGAGATGTTGTAGGCAGCGAGTGCCGCCATGTTGACAATGTCACTCATTTTGGCACCCAGGGGCGCGATTTGTACCGACTTTGACAACCCGACCAAGAGAGGGCCGATGACGGTGGCGCCGCCGATCACCTCGGTCATGGTGGTTGCGATCGAAGCTGAATGGATGGCCGGCATGATCAGAACGTTTGCGGGCCCCCGCAGGCGGCAAAACGGATAGCGCGCCATGCGTTCGAGGTCGAGGGCAATATCGGCGTTCATTTCACCGTCATACTCGAAATCTACACGGCGCCTGTCCAGAATGTCTACGGCTTCGCGCACACGTTGCGAGCGCTCGCCCCAGGGTTGGCCGAATGTGGAATAGGCCAGCAAGGCCACACGGGGTTCATAGCCAAACCGCCGGGCAACGGCTGCGGTTTGAACCGTAATATCTGCAAGTTCTTCGGATGACGGCATTTCGTGCACGTTGGTATCGGCGACGAAAACGGTGCGGCCGCGGTCAAGTATGATGGAGACACCGATGACGCGCTCACCAGGCTTGACATCGATCACGTTGCGAACATCGGCAAGGGCGACGGAATAGTGGCGCGTTACTCCTGTGACCATTGCATCGGCATGCCCGGCGGCGACCACAGAGGCCGCGAAGACGTTGCGGTCATAGGTGACCTGGCGCAGGCAGTCGCGGTAGAGCTGGCCTTGGCGCTGCTTTCGATTATAGAGCGCTTCTGCATATTGTTGTGTGCGCGGGCTCTCGCGGCCGAAAAGTATTTCGAGGTCGATGACATCTTCTATCCCTGAGCGGCGTGCCGTTTCGCGTATGCGTTCGGGGTTGCCGACCAAGATCGCTTTTCCGAGGCCTGAGTTTTGATACGACAGCGCCGCGCGAATGACGGCTTCTTCCTCGCCTTCGGCAAAAACGATACGTTTTGGCTCCATCCTCACCCGTGCGACGACACGTTGCACGATGGAAGCAACGGGGTCGAGACGCGATGCAAGTTCGTTGGCGTAACGGTCCAAATCGGCGATCGGCTTTTGCGCGACGCCCGATGCCATAGCAGCTTTCGCAACCGCAACTGGAACTCTTGAAATCAATCGCGGATCGAATGGAACCGGAATTATATAGTCGGGACCGAATTTTGGCCGGGTCGTGTGATAGGCTGCGGCGACTTCGTCCGGCACGTCTTCGCGTGCCAGCTCTGCCAGGGCAAGAGCCGCCGCGATTTTCATTTGGTCATTGATTGTACGGGCGCGCACGTCGAGGGCGCCCCGGAAAATATAGGGAAACCCCAAGACGTTGTTGACCTGGTTTGGATAGTCGGAGCGGCCCGTTGCTACAATGGCGTCAGTGCGAACCGTTGCTACTTCTTCCGGAGTTATTTCAGGGTCGGGGTTGGCGCAGGCGAATATGATGGGGTTTGGAGCCATCGACTTGATCATGTTGGGGGTGACAGCGCCTTTGACTGACAGCCCCAGGAACACGTCGGCGCCGACCAGAGCTTGTGTCAGTGTTCTGGACTTGGTTGCGACCGCGTGGGCTGATTTCCATTGGTTCATGCCTTCGGTGCGACCCTTGTAGATCACGCCTTTGGTGTCGCAGAGAATGACGTTTTCGTTTTGCATGCCCATGGCTTTGATGAGCTCAAGACAGGCGATGCCGGCAGCGCCGGCGCCATTGACCACCATTTTTGTGGTCTTGATGTCGCGCCCTGTCAGATGCAGGGCGTTTATCATACCAGCTGCTGTGATGATTGCCGTGCCGTGCTGGTCGTCATGAAAAACGGGTATCGACATCAATTCACGCAAGCGCTGCTCTATGATGAAGCAGTCCGGCGCTTTGATGTCTTCAAGATTTATGCCGCCAAAGGTTGGCCCCAAAAACCGGACGCAGTTTACGAATTCGTCAATGTCGTTCGTATCGACTTCGAGGTCGATGGAATCGACATCCGCAAATCGCTTGAAGAGAACGGCCTTGCCTTCCATGACGGGCTTGGATGCCAATGCCCCAAGGTCCCCCAATCCAAGAATTGCCGTGCCATTGGATATTACGGCGACGAGATTGCCCTTGGCTGTATATTCATAAACTGTGGACGGATCTTCGGCGATGGCGCGAACGGGTACTGCGACACCCGGGGAATAGGCGAGGCTTAGATCGCGCTGGGTCGCCATGGGCTTCGTCGCCCGGATTTCGATCTTGCCAGGCTTGGGGTGAGCGTGAAAGAGAAGCGCTTCTTGATCTGTAAATGGGCGTTTTTTCGACATGGGTTCACAGCGGTCCGCAAGCCGTATCGGGACAGGGTGCCCCGGCGCCGGGCCGTTTCCTCAACTGCCTGAATACAGTCGGCCGCCCCTCGGGCACAAGGGCGGGTTTTGAGCCGTGGGCACCCAGGAGAAACCGGCTTTGAGCCAAGGGTTGGTACCAGCGAGCGCGAACCAAAGCGCTACGCCGATGATGGTGCAGTATTTGGCAATCAAACAGGCGCATGCGGATTATCTGCTGTTCTATCGCATGGGGGACTTCTATGAGCTGTTTTTCGACGATGCTGTGCAGGCGTCGGCTGCGTTAGACATTGCGCTCACCAAACGTGGAAAGCATCTGGACGCCGACATTGCGATGTGCGGCGTACCCGTGCATTCCGCAGAGGGCTATCTTCTGACGCTCATTCGCAAGGGTTTCAAAGTTGCCATTTGCGAGCAGACAGAAGACCCCGCTGAGGCGAGGAAGCGGGGATCAAAGTCAGTTGTCGCGCGGGAGGTTGTGCGCGTTGTTACTCCAGGAACATTGACCGAGGATCAGTTACTGGTTGCGCGACGGCACAACTATCTGGCGGCTCTTGCCCAGGTGGGCGGGGTCTTTGGTGTGGCGTGGGTTGATATTTCGGACGGTGTATTCCACGTCATCAGCGTCGAAGGACCTGCGCTTCAGGCATTGATTGCCCGGGTCGAGCCTGCTGAATTGCTGGTGCCGCAAGGCGCTGCAAGGCATGAATCCATTGCCGATATCGTTCGTGAGCTGGGGCCGCGTGCAACGATTGCTCCAAACATCAAATTTGATTCCGAAGCCGGTGAGCGGCTGCTCAAGTCGCATTTCAAGGTTGTGGGCCTGGATGCATTCGGTTCATTTTCGCGTGCCGAGATTGCAGCGGCTGGGGCCGTGCTCGCCTATCTGGAGCTCACACAAAAAGGACAGCTGCCCGCCCTACGTCCGCCACGCCAACATGCACAAACAAGTGTCATGGCCATAGACGCTGCGACACGGCGTAATCTGGAACTTGTCGAGACGCTTTCGGGCGGCACGCAAGGCAGTCTGCTGGCGACGATCGACCGGACCTTGACGTCTGCAGGCGGTCGAGAGCTTGCAGACTGGATTCAGGCGCCGCTCTCAGATGTCACCGCAATCAACGCCCGGTTGGATGGTGTTGAACACTTCAGCCGCAGATCCGATGCGCGTGACACCACGCGTGGTGTACTGCGGCGCATGCCGGACATTGCGCGGGCTCTGGCGCGCTTGTCGGCTGGGCGTGGTGGCCCACGCGACCTGGGTGCGATTCGTGAAGGGCTGGCACATGCGTTTGGCCTTGTGGATGCCGTAACGCGGGGTGGAGATGAGCTCCAGCCCGTAGCTCACGCTGTAGACGGTGATTTGCGCCGGCTTTCCGATGCGCAGAATTTGTTAGCACCGTTGGCGCAGCAGCTGATGTTGACCTTGGGGCCGGACCTTCCGCTTTTGGCGCGAGATGGCGGGTATATCGCGAGCGGGGCGCATCAGCGCCTGGACGAGGCCAAGCGCCTTCGCGACGACGCACGCAAAGTGGTTGTTGATCTTGAATCGCGGCTGAAGGCAGCGACAGGAATTTCTTCCTTGAAGGTGCGGCACAACAACGTCCTTGGCTACCACATCGAGATTACCACGGCGAACGCCGAGAAACTGAAGTCCAGTCCGACAGGCCAGAGCTTTATTCATCGTCAAACGACCGCCCAGGCCCAGCGGCACACAAATGAGGAATTGTCGGATTTGGCTTCGCGGATCGCCGATGCTGCGGGGGAGGCACTTGCCATTGAGGTGTCGTTGTTTGATCTCATGGTCGATAGCGTTAGAGCTCATTCGGCGGAACTCAGTATCATTGCAGCGGTCGCGGCCAAGATCGATGCGCTCTCGGCGCTGGCAGAGCTTGCCGTGGAAGAGAGTTTCGTGAGGCCAAAACTCACCACGGAATTGGAGTTTTCGATATTGCGAGGCCGGCATCCGGTCGTCGAAGCGGCGCTCAAGCGACAAGCGCAAGGGTTCGTGGCCAATGACTGTGACCTTTCTTCTGGAGGTGTGGGCCGGTTATGGCTGGTAACCGGCCCCAACATGGCCGGAAAATCCACTTTCCTCCGGCAGAACGCCCTGATCGTGATTATGGCGCAAGCAGGGTCGTTCGTTCCGGCACAGTCTGCGAGAATTGGCGTGGTCGACCGGCTGTTCAGCCGTGTGGGCGCCGCCGACGACCTGGCGCGGGGCCGTTCGACATTTATGGTGGAAATGGTCGAGACGGCTGCGATTTTGAATCAGGCGACAGACCGGTCATTGGTTATTCTTGATGAAATTGGGCGGGGGACTGCAACTTTTGATGGGTTATCGATTGCCTGGGCAACGGTTGAGCGGCTGGCTCAAGTCAACCGGTCCCGGGCATTGTTTGCCACACATTATCATGAACTCACTGGCTTGGCTGAACGGCTCGAGAGCGTTGCCAATGTCACTGTGCGGGTGAAGGAGTGGCAGGGGGGTATTATCTTTTTGCATGAAGTTTCTGCCGGCGCTGCGGACCGGTCCTATGGTATTCAAGTGGCGAAGTTAGCGGGCCTGCCAGCCGATGTTTTGAAGCGCGCGCACGAGGTTTTGCAGGCACTCGAACAAGGCGACAACGGGCGCCGGGCCAAGACACTGGTCGATGATTTGCCGCTGTTTGCGGCGGCTTGTGCGCCTGCAACCCAGCCCCAGTTCACGCGCATGGAAGCCAAGCTTAAGGCGCTGAATGTAGATGAACTTTCCCCCCGGGAGGCGCTACAATTGGTTTATGAGTTGAAGGCGCTTGCACATGACAAAAGCAAAGATATTTCCGGCTGAGGGGGGCTGCACCTGCCGGGCGATCCGGTATCGCATGATCAGTAGGCCACTGTTTGTACATTGTTGCCATTGTACCTGGTGCCAGCGCGAGTCGGGCGCTGCATTCGCTCTCAACGCAATGATCGAAGCAAATCGAATTAAACTTTTCAGTGGTGAACCGGAAACCGTGAAGATTTCGTCGAACAGCGGTAAAGGGCAAAAATTTGTTCGCTGTCCTCGGTGCCGTATCGCAGTTTGGAGCCACTATGCTGGCGCGGGTCTGAAGGTCGCGTTCGTGAGGGTCGGAACGCTGGATCGTCCAGATCACTGTCCGCCGGACATTCATATTTTTACAGCCTCAAAGCAGAAATGGATCGTGATTCCTCCTGACGCGCACGCAATGCACGGGTACTACAAGGCCGACAAGTACTGGCCAGCTGCGAGTTTGAAGCGGCGCGCAGCGATGATGGGTTCCAAGCATGACTGAGGACACATGCGACAGCATTCCCGGCATGAGATTGAGACGTGCCCTGACTGCGCTGGCGCAGGAGCAAGGTTCCGACGTAGCGCGATTGCGCGTGGCCACATTGCCGCTTTTCAAACAGGCGCTGACCGATGCCCGGTCAAAAATGCGGGCCACTCTTGAAGCAGGAGGCTCAGGGCTTGAAAGCGCGCATGGCCTGGCTTTGGCGATGGACCTTCTCATTCACGTGCTTTACGATTTTACGACCAAGCACGTCTTCTATGCACAAAACCCCACGGAGTCCGAGCAGCTATCGGTTGTTGCCGTCGGCGGATATGGACGCGGGGCATTGGCGCCGGGCTCGGACATCGATCTACTGTTTTTGCTGCCTTACAAGCAAACGGCATGGGGAGAGAGTGCGGTTGAGTACATGCTCTATGTCTTGTGGGATCTTGGTCTGAAAGTCGGACACGCCACACGCTCAATCGAAGAGTGCCTGCGACTTGCAAAAGCAGATCACACCATTCGAACTTCCGTGCTGGAGGCGCGTTTTGTTTGCGGACATCGGACGCTGTTCGACACCTTGAAAATACGGTTTGCAAAAGAGGTTGTCGCCGGATCGGGCAATGACTTTGTAGAAGCAAAACTCAATGAACGCAGGCGCCGTCACGCTTCAACAGGAGAAAGCCGCTATCTTGTTGAGCCCAACGTTAAAGACGGCAAGGGGGGCTTGCGGGACCTCCATACGCTGTACTGGATCGCGAAGTATTTGTATCGTGTTGAAACTGTGGCAGAACTTGTGCAAGCGGGGTTCTTGACGGACGACGAGCACAAGGCATTTGCCGACGCGGAAGAGTTTCTATGGCTCGTGAGATGTCACTTGCATCTCGTGGCCGGCCGGGCGGAAGAGCGGCTGACCTTCGACTGTCAAATCGACATCGCCAAACGGTTGGGATTTGAAGATCTGGGCGGGGAGCGCGGCGTCGAGCGTTTCATGCAACGCTATTTCCTGAACGCCAAAACGGTTGGAGACCTGACGCGCATATTTTGTGCGGCGCTGGAGAGCCAAAACAGAAAGTCCTGGCCCTCATTTGGACGCATGATCCCGGGTATTGGCCGATGGCGTGCCGGAGCGGACGGGTTTTTTGTCGAGCAAAACCGTGTCAATATAGATGGTGCCGAGGTGTTTCGCGATCATCCCGTCAACTTGCTGAGACTGTTTCACATCGCCAACCAGAAGGGTGTTGACATTCACCCTGATGCCTTGCGGTTTGTGACGCGCGGCCTGTCGCTGATAGATGACAGGCTTATGAATGATCCGGAGGCAAACAAATTGTTTCTTGATCTTTTGAGTTCGCGAAAAGATCCCGAGCGCGCATTGCGGCAGATGAATGAAGCGGGCGTGTTCGGTGCGTTCGTGCCCGACTTCGGGCGCATCGTGGCCAAGATGCAATTCAACATGTATCACCACTATACGGTCGATGAACATTTGATCCGTGCCATCGGACATTTGGCCAAGATTGAGCGGGGTGAGTACAAAGAGGAGCATCCTCTCGCGAATGAAATCATTCACAAGGTCCTGTCGCGCGAAGTTCTTTATGTGGCCATGCTGTTGCATGATATTGCCAAGGGCCGTGAAGGGGATCATTCCGAAGCCGGAGAGGATGTCGCGCAAACGCTGTGTCCGCGCCTGGGGTTGACACCTGCCGAGACTGAGACAGTTGCCTGGCTGGTGCGCAATCATTTGGTGATGAGCGATGTTGCGCAGAAACGCGACCTCTCTGATCCCAAAACCATCAGGGATTTTATTGCAGTTGTTCAGTCTCCGGAGCGGCTTCGCCTGTTGTTGTGTTTGACTGTCGCCGATATCCGGGCTGTTGGTCCTGGGGTGTGGAACGGATGGAAGGGCCAGCTGTTACGCCAGCTTTACTACGAGGCTGAAGCACAAATGTCCGGGGGTTTCAGTGCCAGTGCCCGGCCGCAGCTGGTCGCGCGCGCGAAACAGGAGTTTTCGCAACGCCTCGCCACCTGGAGCGACGACGAGCGGGAGCGTGCGCTGGCGCGTCATTACGATGCGTATTGGCTGGCGCTCGATCCAGACACACATCAAACACAAGCCGAGCAGATACGGGCTGCGGAAGTTGCGCAAGACGGCCTGAGCATGGCGGTGAAGACAGATGCGTTTCGTTCGGTGACCGAACTGTCAATATATACGGAAGATCACCCTGGGCTATTTTCGCAGCTCACGGGTGCAGTTGCCATGTGCGGCGCCAACATTGTCGATGCAAAAATCTTTACAACCACCGACGGCATGGCGCTTGATTTGTTTTCGATACAGGACAGTCAGGGGCAGCCGGTCACGGACGCCCGGCACATCGAGCGCTTGCGGCAAACGGCAAAGCGGGTTCTCAACGGTGATATCGTGCCCCGAAGCGTGATCGACGCGCGGCAGGTCCGGCGGCGTGAAGAGGCCTTTCGTGTCGAGCCACAAGTGCTGATCGACAACAACGCGTCTGATTCGTACACGGTGGTTGAAGTCAATGGGCGGGACCGGCCTGGACTGCTCCATGATCTGACAAGGGCCTTGTTCGTGGCGAGGCTCTCCATCCATTCAGCGCAAATCACGACCTATGGCGAGCGGGCCGTTGACGTATTTTACGTGAAGGATGTTTATGGGCTGAAAGTCACGCACCCTCAGCGCATCGAGGAAGTCAGAATGCGCGTGCTCGAAGCCTTGGGAGATGGCGGGGTCCGGGTGCAAAGGCGGGGGCGCCAGCCTGCCAAAGGTTAAGGGCCGGGGCTGTTGCTCTTGCTGGACAAGGCCATAGTGGAGCATAAGGCGCCGGAGTTGGTTATATATGGAATTGGAATATCGGCGATGAGCGGCGCACACGAGAATCTGGTTTTTTCAGGTATGCAGCCGACGGGCAATTTGCATCTTGGCAATTATCTGGGTGCGATCCGAAACTGGCTCAAGCTGCAAGAGCAATACCGCTGTGTCTATTGCATCGTAGACATGCATGCCATCACCATGGATTACGATCCGAAGCAGCTGGCGCATGCGACGCGCGAAGTGGCCGCTGCCTATATCGCAAGTGGGGTCGATCCAAAACGTTCTATCGTTTTTGCGCAAAGCCAAAACAGCATCCATGCCGAACTTGCTTGGATTCTCAATTGCGTGGCGCGTGTCGGGTGGCTGAACCGTATGACGCAATTCAAGGACAAGGCAGGCAAAAACCGCGAAGCGATGAGTGTGGGGCTTTATACGTACCCCGTGCTGATGTCGGCAGATATTCTGGCCTACAAAGCAACGCACGTGCCGGTTGGGGACGATCAAAAACAGCATGTGGAGCTGGCGCGGGATATTGCCCAGAAGTTCAACAATGATTTCGGCGTGGATGACTTTTTTCCGTTGCCGGAACCTTTTATCACCGGACCGGCGACGCGGGTGATGAGTTTGCGCGATGGCAGTGCCAAAATGTCAAAATCGGATGCATCGGACTATTCGCGAATCAACCTAACCGATGACGCCGACACGATCGTGCTCAAGTTCAAAAAAGCCAAGTCCGATCCACTTCCGTTACCGGAAACTGAAGCGGATCTGGCAGGGCGTCCGGAAGCGGAAAATCTGCTGTCTATTTACTCCGCGTTTGCAGAGCGCCCGCTGTCTGGCGTGATCGAAGAATTTCGCGGGGCGCAGTTTTCGACTTTAAAGAACGCTCTTTCAGAAATTGTCGTGTCAAAGCTAGCGCCGATTGCCGCTGAAATGCGCCGGTTGCTGGCTGATCGCGAAGAGCTGGACCGATTGTTGCGCGAAGGCGCTGGCCAGGCGCGGGCGATTGCGGAGCCCATCCTTGCCGATGTCAGGCGCATCGTCGGGTTTGCGGTTTGATGGGGACCCCGCATGACAACGAGAGGGTAGGTCCCATGCCGGACACGTCAACCCAGAGTGCCGTTCAATTGCAACGCGGGCGCAAATTTCTTGTCGTTGTCGACAAATCGCCCGAGCACAAAAAGGCTCTGCGCTATGCCGCACGTAGAGCTCAGCATACGGGCGGGCATACGTCTTTGCTGATCGTGGTGTCGCCTGCGGACTTTCAGCATTGGCGTTCGGTCGAAGACGCGATGCGTGAGGAAGCCATGAGTGAGGCCGAACGCTTACTCTATGAGGCCGCTAGCCATGTGCACGAACTCTCTGGGCAGTATTCCGAAGTGCTTGTACGCGAAGGCAAGGCGCGCGACGTATTGCTGGCATTGTTGAAGGAAGACCCTGACATCATGGTTTTGGTGCTGGCTGCGGGAACGGGACGCGAAGGTCCGGGTCCGCTTGTTTCGTATGCCGCCCAGCAGGCGCAGCTGGCCTATCCGATACCAGTCACAATTGTGCCTGGAGGGCTAAGCGATGAGATGATCGATGCTTTGGCTTAACCGTTTTTAATGGCTCGATTGCCGCAGTTCCGGCTTCGCCTCCAACTTATTGAGGCGCACTTGAGACTGAAGAGGTTGTTTCAAAGCGAATGGGGGCCTATTTAAAGCCTTGCTGGAACCGCTCAAAGAGACTTCGATGTTTATCCAAACTGAATCAACGCCTAACCCCGCTACCCTGAAGTTCTTGCCTGGCAGATCTGTGCTTGGACAAGGGGCTGCAGATTTTCCCTCACGCGAGTCGGCCCAGAAGTCGCCGCTTGCACGAAGCCTTTTCGAGGTTGACGGTGTTTCGGGCGTTATGTTTGGTCCCGATTTCATTACAGTCACCAAATCGGGCAACGACTGGCCGCACCTCAAGCCCATGATTCTGGGCGTTATAATGGAACATTTCACCAAGGGATTGCCTGTTGTTGAGGGTGAAGTTCAGCCGGCTCTTGCTGCGGAAGACTACGATCCGCAAGACGAAGCGATTGTGGTGCAAATCAAGGAATTGCTGGAGACCCGCGTGCGGCCCGCCGTTGCGCAAGATGGCGGCGACATCGTGTTTCGTGGATTTGAGAGCAAGTCAGGAACGGTGTTTTTGAATTTGCGTGGTTCGTGTGCAGGATGTCCATCGTCAACGGCAACGTTGAAAAACGGTATTGAGAACATGCTGCGCCACTACATTCCAGAAGTGAATGCGGTGGAAGCCGTAGCGGTCTAGGCACATCGGTTTCAGGTCTCTAAACTTGTGAGGGCTAAGTTGCACCACGCCATTTCAGACGACGCGCTTGATCAATTGTTTCGTGCCGCACGCACTCAGAACGCGTGGCAGACTAAGCCGGTTTCACAGACGCTTTTGCATGCACTCTACGATCTCATGCGCATGGGGCCAACGAGCGCCAACTGCTCCCCTGCGCGGCTTGTTTTCATTACCACTCCAGAAGGCCGCGAGCGTATCAAACCGTTTTTAGCACCGAACAACGTCGCAAAAGTGATGCAAGCACCGGTGACAGTGATTATCGGACATGATTTGGAATTTTATGAAAAGCTGCCGCACCTGTTTCCCCATGCGGACGCGCGCAGTTGGTTTGTGGGCAACGAGAAATTGATTCAATCGACGGCTTTTCGAAATGGCACACTGCAGGGCGCTTATCTCATCATGGCGGCCCGCGCTGTGGGTCTGGATTGCGGGCCGATGTCCGGTTTTGACAATGAAGGCGTCGATAAGGCGTTTTTCTCCGGTGGCGCCATCAAATCCAATTTCATTTGTGCCCTTGGATACGGTGATCCAAGCGCTGTTTTCCCCCGATCGCCGCGTCTGACTTTTGACGAGGCCTGCCAGATCATATGATTGATCGGCTGGTGCTAGCCTTCGACACGTCATTTGGCCCTGTGAGTGCGGCTCTGGCGACATTGGATGGTAAAGTTATCGCCAGCGCGGCAGCGGATAACCCGGCAGGGACGCAGGCTGAAACCTTGCCGCCACTCGTGGCGCAGTTGTTCAAAGATGCTGGAGCTTCGTTTAAACAATTGAGCCGCGTTGCGGTAACGGTGGGACCAGGTGCCTTTACGGGCGTGCGCGTTGGGCTTGCATTTGCAAAGGGGTTGCATCTGGCGACGGGCGCCGAATTATTGGGACTGTCAACGCTCGACTGTCTGGCGGCGCAGGTGGCAACAAGCCATCCAAATTGTAGTGTGGGCGTGGTGATCGATGCCAAACGAGGAGAGGTCTACACTATAGCAACCGATCCTGGTGGCCGAGTGATGTTGCCTGCAGCGTTAATGGCCATCGATGACGCCAAGCGGGCCATAGGCCTGGTATTGCTGGCGCCATGCATCTTGACCGGTACTGGTGCGGTATTGTTGCATGGTTTGACCTGTGCCGCGACAGTGGTTGACGCAGGGCGCATTGATGCAAAGCTTATGGCCGTTCGTGCAGGAACATTGAGCCCGCATCTTTTCCCTCCGACTCCCGCCTATCTGCGGGCGCCGGATGCGCGATTGCCAGTATGAGTGAGGTGTTTCGAATTTGGCCTGGCAGCAAAGGAGACAGCGCGGACCTTGCGCGCCTTCACGCGGCCGCGTTTTCGGATACGTGGCCGGAGCCAGCCTTTGCATCCCTGCTTGAACGAGATGGTGTTGCAGTGTTTCTGGGCGCGCGTGAAGACACAGCCGGCGCAGAAGGGTTCATTCTGTTTCGAGCTGTCGCCGACGAAGCCGAAGTCTTGACCTTTTGTGTTCAGTTGGGCGCGCGACGAGCGGGGCTTGGGCGAGCGTTGCTAGACACGGCGGAACAATTTTTGCGGGCAAGTGGAATTGTGAAGATGTTTCTCGAGGTCAACGAGGCCAATGTTTCAGCAGTGCCACTATACCAGCGGTTTGGGTTTTTGACCGTTGGGCGGCGCGCGGCCTACTATCAGAATGGCCTCGAGGCCTCCGATGCATTGGTTATGAAGAAAATGCTGAGTAATGTCCTGCTTCCGCCAAACACAGGAATGGACTACAAGGGCCCATGATGGCTTGGGTGAGTGATGGACAGGATTGAAAAGCTGTGCGTTGAAAAAGGTCTGCGCATGACCGGGCAGCGCCGCGTCATCGCTCGCGTTTTGTCGGAATCAAATGATCATCCTGATGCAGAGGAGCTGCACAGGCGAGCGTCATCTATTGATCCGCATATCAGTATTGCGACCGTGTATCGTACGGTGAGGCTGCTGGAAGAATCCGGAATATTGGAACGTCATGATTTTCGTGATGGCCGTTCACGCTATGAAGAAATGCCGGATGAGCATCATGATCATCTCATTGATGTGCAGACAGGTAAGGTCATCGAATTTCACAATGATCAAATTGAAGAATTGCAACGGCTTGTGGCCGAGAAATTGGGCTACAAACTCGTTGATCACCGGTTGGAGCTCTACGGCGTGGCGTTGGACATTTCGAGTGTGGGCGCCAAGCCGGGTTCAAAGAAATAGGACGCATTGTTCATGCAAACGCTGCGGGGAGTTGGAATTGCGATCGGGTTCATAGCGCTGACGGCGGCTTTCGTGCCTGTGCAATGGCTGGCGCTCCGGTTCAAATTTCAGCTGGCCGACACCCTGCCAGTGCAGTTCGCGCGCGGGTTATGCAGGTTGATCGGAATTCGTGTTGAGACTTATGGCCGGCCGTGCCGTGAGCGTGGTGTTCTATTGGCCTGCAATCACACGTCTTATCTGGACATGCCGGTGCTCGCGGCGGTTATTCCTGTTTGCTTTGTCGCAAAATCTGAAGTGGCGAAGTGGGCGTATTTTGGAACATTGTCGCGGCTGGTGCGCACCGTATTTGTCGATCGGGAGCGGCGCAGTAAGGCTGGCGAACAACGGGATGCAATACGAGAGCGGCTGGAAGCCGGCGGTACCATCGTTTTGTTTCCCGAGGGCACATCGAATGATGGCAATCGGGTGTTGAGTTTCAAGAGTGCGTTGTTGGGGGCCGCGAACTCGATGGTCATCGATGCGTCGGGGCAGAAGCGGCGCGTGCTTGTGCAACCAGTGTCGCTTGCCTATACGCGACTTCACGGCATGCCGATGGGGCGTGAATTCAGGCCGTTCTTTGCATGGTATGGCGGCATGGATTTGGTGCCGCATCTGTGGCAGGTTTTCTGCCTGGGCCCCATCGATGTTATGGTGCACTATCATCATCCGATCACGGTTGATCAGTTTCCTTCGCGCAAAGAGTTGACGGCGGAATGTGAGCGGTTGGTGGCCGCAGGGGTTACGCACGCGCTTGCCGGAAGGCCCGGTGCCGTGGGTCCTGCCTATGAAGATGAGCCAATTGAACTTCCGCCAATTCAAGATAATGGTTTAGAGGCTGATTTAGCTTGAGTTTGCGGGGGGCTTGGCGGATAAGTCCGGCCGATTTTCGCCCAACCCATCCACCAGTCTGAGTGTCGTGAGCCGTAAACTTTTCATCAAGACCTATGGTTGCCAGATGAACGAGTATGATTCCGCCAGGATGGCGGATGTTATGGCGCCGCATGGCTATACGCTGGTCGATACAGCCGATGGCGCTGATATGGTTGTGCTCAACACCTGCCACATTCGCGAAAAGGCCGCCGAGAAGGTCTATTCCGAACTTGGCCGATTGCGCGCGCTCAAGCTATCGCGTGAAGCGCAAGGCGAGAGCCTGATTGTTGCAGTGGCGGGCTGCGTTGCACAGGCCGAAGGCGAAGAGTTGATGCGTCGCGCCAGCGTGGTGGACATCGTGATGGGCCCGCAGGTTTATCATCGCTTACCCGAGATGGTCGCAAAGGTTTCGCGAAGTGGAAAGGCGATTGATACCGAGTTTCCAGTTGTCGACAAATTCGATTCATTGCCGGCTAAACGATTGGTCAATGGACCTTCTGCGTATCTCACTGTGCAGGAAGGGTGTGACAAGTTCTGTACATTTTGCGTTGTGCCCTACACGCGTGGCGCCGAGTATTCCAGGCCAGTTGCCCAGATTGAAGGCGAAGCCCGCCGCCTAATTGAGACTGGTGTTCGCGAAATTACTCTGCTTGGGCAAAACGTCAACGCGTATCACGGCATTGGGGATCGTGGCGAAATCGCAGGGCTTGGAAAATTGATTCAGCAGTTGGCGCGCATCGATGGTTTGCAGCGCCTGCGCTATATGACCAGCCATCCCCGCGATATGGGTGATGACCTGATTGAGGCGCATGCCAGCGAGGAAAAGTTGATGCCCTTTTTGCATTTGCCGGTGCAATCGGGTTCGGACGCAATTTTGGAAGCTATGAACCGTGGACATTCGTGCGACGACTACCGGCAACTCATTGCGCGTATTCGCGCGGCCCGGCCAGACATCGCGCTGTCGTCGGATTTTATTGTGGGGTTTCCGGGTGAGACCGATTCTGATTTTGAAGACACGCTTGAGCTTGTTCGCGAAACAGGGTTCGCGCAGGCTTACACGTTCAAATATTCGCCCAGACCAGGCACGCCAGCCGCCGCAGCGCGTGGACAAATTCCAGAAGACGTGAAATCACAACGGCTTGAGAGGCTGCAGGCCTTGTTGCTGTCTCAATCCGCGCAGTTCGCGGCGGCAAGTGTCGGGCAAACTTTGGATGTGTTGCTAGAAAAGCCGGGCCGGCACACAGGGCAGATCATCGGGCGCAGTCAGTATTTGCAATCCGTTCATGTGACGGCGCCGGAAATGAAGATTGGAGAAATTGTTCGCGTGAAAGTGATTGCTGCAATGACAAACAGTCTGAAAGCCGAGGTCGTTCCGGAATTTTCGCCGCGAGCGGCAGCGCAGTGACCACCAAATCGAAACGGACGGGTCAGGACGCACAGGTCTCGCAAGTGGAGTTCGGCGAGAACGCTGTTCTTGCCCGGGTGGTGGGTCCGCACAACCAGCATCTGGTCGAGATCGAACGGAAGCTCGAAATTGAAATTGTTCATCGCGGCAACCGCCTAACGATTCATGGGCCCGCGAACTCGCGTGCGCACGGCGCGCAGGTTTTGCGCGATCTCTATGCCTACGCCGACCGCGGTCACGAAATTTCCATCACCGATGTGGATCGGGCGATCAGGCTTGGATTGGGTGGCGATTCAGTTGTGGCGAGTTCAAGTTCGGTATCGACGCCAAAGCGCACTATCCGGCCGCGAACGCCCGGACAGGCCCGGTATGTCGAAGCGCTGACCAAACACGATTTGGTGCTGGGCCTGGGGCCTGCCGGTACGGGTAAAACGTATTTGGCCGTTGCCGCAGGCGTGAGCATGCTGGCGCGCGGCGAAGTTGAACGGTTGATCCTGTCGCGCCCTGCAGTCGAGGCCGGGGAGCGGTTGGGGTTTCTGCCGGGGGACATGAAGGAAAAGGTCGATCCTTACTTGAGGCCACTGTACGATGCGCTGCACGACATGCTGCCTGCCGATCTGATTCAGAGACGGCTGGATGAAGGCATTATTGAAGTGGCGCCGCTTGCCTTTATGCGCGGGCGTACATTGGCGCATTCCTATGTCATTCTAGATGAAGCGCAGAACAGCACACCCCAGCAGATGAAGATGTTTCTGACGCGGTTGGGTGAAGGTGCCCGGATGGCCGTGACGGGCGATCTGACACAGACCGATCTGCCCTCAGGGCAAATTTCAGGACTTGCAGAAGCCCGCTCAGTGCTCGCAAACGTCGAAGGCGTGGCGATGATTGAGTTTACGGATGAAGATGTTGTGCGCCACCCGATGGTACAGCGGATTGTCCGGGCGTATGCCGCTTTTGACATGCGACGAAATCAGGGCGCGAAGCGGAGCTGACTCATGCCGCAGGCACCGCTCAAGATTGACATTCAAGTTGAATGTGCGGACTGGGAGGCTGCGTGGCCACAGTTGCACAGGGAGTCTCGTTCGATTCTCCGTCGTGCATTCGGCTGGCGCGACTTGATTTGTGGTCCATCTGGCGGCGAAGTTGCTCTGATTTTTGCCGATGACGAGAGATTGAAAGCGCTGAATTTTCAATTCCGAGGCAAACGGCTGAATACCAATGTCCTGTCATTCCCAGATCCGGATATTCCATTCGGTGGAATTGCCATTGCTTTTGAAACTGTGAAGCGGGAAGCGCAGAAACAGGGGAAGAGCTTTGTTAATCATTCTAAACATATGATTCTGCATGGATTTTTGCATTTGCTTGGCTATGATCATATCAAGCCGCGCGCAGCGCGCTTGATGGAGGGGCTCGAAATCGCCATCCTTTCCGAAATGAGCATCTCAAATCCCTACATCCTTGAGGGCAAGGCGCGTGGCTGATGCGACGCCAGATACACGCAAGGCTGAAAGTGGTCCGAGCGCCCCTAAGCCATCATCGTGGCCGCAGACCTTTGTGAGCCTGATCAACCGGCTTGCGCGCGGAAAGGATGATTCCGCACGGTTACGCGAAAGCCTCGAAGAAGTTATCGAAGAGAGCGATGCCGTGGACCGGCCGCTGGCGCGCGAAGAGCGCTCGATGATGCTCAAGCTCCTGAGTTTTGGGGAGCTGACTGTTGCAGATGTCATGGTGCCACGTGCCGACATTATCGGGGTTGAGGTTTCCACGTCATTGGACGATCTCGTGCGTATGTTCCGTGATGCACAGCATTCCCGGTTGCCGGTCTACCGGGAGTCGCTCGATAACCCGATCGGCATGGTTCATATCAAAGAATTGATAGGGCTTGCGGTTCCCGAGAGCGAAGGGGCACCTCATCCCAAGTCGATTCAGGATATTCGCCGGGACGTTTTGTTCGTTCCACCGTCCATGCCGGTTGTGAACTTGCTGGTCAAAATGCAAGCGACACGCATTCATATGGCTCTGGTCATTGATGAGTATGGCGGCACAGATGGTTTGGCTTCGATCGAAGATTTGGTCGAACAAATTGTCGGCGATATCGAAGACGAACACGATACGGACGAAGCGATAGAAATCGTGCCGCGTGGCGACGGCGAGTTTGATGCGAGCGCGCGCGTTGATCTTGAAGAGATTGAACGGCTTGTCGGGTTAAAGCTGGCTGACGATGAGGCTGCAGAAGAGATCGACACGCTCGCGGGCCTTGTGTTTTCGCTCGTTGGGCGCGTGCCACAACGCGGTGAAATCGTGAAGCACCCCGTTGGGATCGAGTTCGAAGTTCTTGATGCTGATCCGCGACGGCTTCGACGGCTGCGGATACGCGTGACAAAGCTCAGCGGCCCGGGAAAGGCGCAACCAGATCCGGGTGAAACCAATTCCGGTGTTTTGGCCGACGTGGATGGCTAGCTTGTTTTTGCGCCGCCTGGATGTGCGGACGATCATTGCCTATGTCGTACCGGCGGCGCTTTGGTTCCGGCATCTCACGGGTGGCAAACGCCTGTTTGTTGCGGGCGGGCTTGGTGCGGTGTCGGCGCTTGCTCATGCGCCACTGTATATTTGGCCCGTACTTTTTTTCAGTTTTCCAGCGCTTGTCTGGATGATCGATGGCGCAATTGAGACGTCGCAGCGATGGACCGCGGCCGCTCTGATTTCATGGGCTTTTGGGTTTGGTTATTTTCTTGTGGGTTTGCATTGGGTTGGCTTTGCATTCGTTGTGGATGCGGATCGCCACGCGTGGTTGCTACCGTTTGTGGCAGTGATATTTCCCGGAGGGCTTGCGCTGTTTTTTGCCGGCGCTGCGATAGGCGCCCGATTGCAATGGTCAAATGGCGTGGGTCGTGTTTTTGCCCTGGTTGCGGGATTGAGTGCGGCTGAGTGGTTGCGCGGACACGTCCTCACCGGGTTTCCCTGGAACCTGCCGGGATACGTTTGGTCAGGGTCTGACAGCATGATCCAGACCGCGTCGGTGTACGGCATCTACGGACTAAGCCTTGTGACGCTTCTTGCAGTGTGTCTTCCAGCGGCGGTCATTGACGCTCGCGGCAAGGCGATTGAGCGCGTTTGGCCTCTGGGGCTTTCGCTGGGGCTCATCGGGGCGTTTTTTTTGTTTGGAATATTAAGGGTGCCGGGTCATGCCGCTCCTGTGTTTGAGGATGTCGCCTTGAGGCTTGTGCAGCCCAATGTTCCGCAATCAGAAAAATGGAAACCAGAACTGCTGCAGCGCAATTGGCAATTGCTGATAGACCTAACGCGAATGCCTGGGTTGGAGGCGCGCACGCATGTCATTTGGCCGGAAGCGGCGCCGCCATTTTTCTTGTTGTCGACTGATGGTGGATTGGATGTTATTGGCGAGGTCTTGCATAATCGAGCCCTGTTGCTGACAGGTACACAAAGGTTCGAACTCGGAGAGCCGAAGAAATATTTCAACAGTATGGCGACCATCGATGGCGCGGGCCGGGTACTTGCTACTTACGACAAGTCTCACCTGGTACCGTTTGGCGAATATTTGCCATTGTTTTATTGGCTTGAGAAATCAGGCATCACTCAACTGGCTGGTTCAAACGGCGGGTTCAGCAGTGGCGATGGTGTCAAAACCATAGCCGCTCCTGGTACGCCGCCGTTCGGTCCATTGATATGCTACGAGGCCATTTTTTCATCCGCAGTCGTGGAGGATGGCGTGCGGCCCCAATGGCTGATCAACATGACAGATGATTCATGGTTTGGTCCTTGGGCTGGGCCGCATCAGCATCTGGGTATTGCGAGAGTTCGCGCGGTGGAAGAGGGGTTGGCGATCGCGCGTGCCGCAAACACCGGGGTCTCTGCGGTGATAGACCCTTATGGGCGAATCATTGTGTCGCTTCCACTCGACGAATCAGGTGTTGTTGATTCAGGGCTCCCAAAGCCGCTAAATGCCACGCTATTCGGATTCGCCCGAGACGGGATTTTTGGAGCTATGCTGCTCGTTCTCGTAGGTGTCGCCCTTATTTTATCTCGAACTAGCCCTTTAAGACAGTTGACCGTTACAACGATGTAGCATTAAGTGAGAATCATTGAGATCGAGATGGCTACTGGGGGTCACTTGGTTTTCCATGGCCGCAAAGCGAGGGGTCGCCGCGGCTTAGACCTCCAATAAATGTCTTGCCGCGCTTGCGTAGCGTGGGTCTCGAAATGCGGGGGCAAAGCCATCAATAAAAGATGGCTGCCAATAACGACGTTATCGTGGAAGCTTGATTGCGAGCTGGTGGCAGCAATCGGGTATCTTGTCAGTCGTAAAGGAGTCCCCCGCCTTGGCCAAAAAACAACCCTCGTCTGTTGATGCGCATGTTGGTAGCCGCGTTCGTCTGCGCCGCATGTTAATTGGAATGAGTCAAGAAAAACTCGGTGAACTGCTGGGCCTTACTTTTCAGCAGGTGCAAAAATATGAAAAGGGCGCCAATCGTATTGGTGCCAGCCGCCTCTATGATATCTCAACAATACTCGGTGTTCCGGTGTCGTATTTCTTCGACGATCTGGGCCCTGAGCATGGCGTACGCCGCACAAATGGTCAGTCGTCGTCCGTGGATATCGAAGCCGGTCCATACATGATGGAGTTCCTCTCAAGTGCCGAGGGCTTCCAGCTTGTCCGGGCTTTTACAAAGATAAATGACCCACGCGTGCGCAAACGCATGCTGGACCTGGTGAAATCCCTGACGGGTGACGAAGAAGCCGTCTATCCGGATTTCCGGGTTGTGGAGCTGCGGGAAGCGCAACGCGCTTGACGTAACTGATCATCCCTGACAGAAAGCCGCGCTTTTCGCGTTCGCGAATGGCGCGGTTTTCTTTTTTTGGCAGCAACGCACAATGTCATCGCGCAAGAATTATCTGTTTACCAGCGAATCGGTTTCGGAAGGTCACCCTGACAAGGTTTGTGACCGCATTTCCGACTCCATCGTTGATTTGTTTCTCGGGCATATGCCGGAAGCGCGTGTGGCGCTTGAAACGTTGGCTACAACAAACCGTGTTGTCCTTGCCGGGGAAGTTCGGGGCCCTGAAACTGTGAGCCATGAACACATGATCGAAACCGCGCGGTTGGCGATCAAAGATATCGGCTATGATCAAGAAGGTTTTGATTGGCGCAAGGCGCGAATCGAATGCCTGGTTCACTCTCAATCCGCCGACATTGCCGTTGGCGTGGACGCGGCTGGGAACAAGGACGAGGGTGCAGGCGATCAGGGCATTATGTTCGGATATGCCTGCCGGGAAACCGAAGAGTTAATGCCCGCGCCAATTTTCTATTCTCACCGCATTCTGAAGGCGATGTCGGATGCCCGCCGTTCGGGCCAGGCAAATGAATTGCTGCCCGACGCGAAAAGCCAGGTCACTTTGCAATATGTAGGCGGCAAACCCATCGGCGCGACAAAGATCGTCGTATCGACGCAGCACATCGACGGACTTGATCAGCGCGATGTGCGCGCCATCGTCAAGCCCTACATTGAAGCGGTGATGCCGTCTGGGTGGATGTGTCCGGACGAGGGGTTGTTTGTAAACCCAACCGGGAGGTTTGTCATCGGAGGTCCGGACGGAGACACCGGTCTGACCGGGCGCAAGATCATTGTTGATACATACGGCGGGGCCGCCCCCCATGGTGGTGGCGCATTCTCTGGAAAAGATCCGACCAAGGTAGATCGTTCTGCAGCCTATATGGCGCGCTATCTCGCCAAGAATGTTGTTGCTGCCGGGTTGGCAGATCGTTGTACAATCCAGATCGCTTACGCTATCGGCGTTGCCGACCCCATGTCGTTCTATGTTGACTTGCACGGCACCGGCCTGGTGGACGAGGCAAAACTTGAGAGAGAACTGCCTCAAATGGCGAGCCTCAAGCCGCGCGGGATCAGGGAGCATTTGAGGTTGAACCGCCCGATTTATGCGCGAACATCGGCGTACGGGCACTTCGGCAGAGCTCCTGAACCTGACGGCGGGTTCTCCTGGGAGCGGACCGATCTGGTTTCGCAATTGAAGAGCGCTTTCGCCTGATCGAGGTTGGACCGCGGCGAAGCGAGCTTTATGGGCGGCGCATCGGACGGCCGCTGAGTGGCAACCAGCAGAAGCTTGTCGAGCGGCTCCTGCCTGCAGTGATCTTGCCCGAAGGACCGCTGGACTTCGAAGCGCTCTTTCCTGCTGCAAAGAAATTTGCCTTTGAAGTTGGGTTCGGCGGCGGGGAACATCTTGCAGCCGTCGCGAGCCGGCATCCTGACTTCGGGTTTGTGGGGTGCGAGCCCTATGCAAACGGCGTTGCAAAATTGTTGGCGCAGATTGATAGCAGAGCGTTGACAAATGTGCGCATACATCAGGGTGACGCACGAGAAGTTTTGGATCGCGTGCCTTCGCAATTGTTAACGGCTGTGTATGTGTTGTTCCCAGACCCGTGGCCCAAGATCCGGCACCACAAAAGGCGGTTCATTCAACCCGCGACGCTAACGCAGATTGCGCGGGTGTTAAAACCCGGAGGCGAGCTGAGGGTGGCGACCGACCACGGCGACTACGCCGGATGGACGCTGGCGCATTTGATGGCTGATACCCGGTTTCAATGGGCCGCAGAGTGTGCGGCTGATTGGCGCGTCCGGCCTGATGACTGGACGCCGACTCGCTACGAGCAAAAGGCGCATGCCGGTGGCCGGACATGCGCCTACCTCAGATTTTTCAGGGTGTGACCAGCGTTTTAAGCTTGGCCTGCAGGCGAGGTCACGCTATGAAGGCGCCTATTCCCGGACAAGAAGACTGCTTGTTCGCTGGCTGAGTGTAACTCAGCCGGGCGCGAAAGGCGTTTGTCCGGGGCTTGAAGGCAAAAGCATGAGCGTGCGTGTTTCCGAGCTAGAGCAAGTGATCGCCCCTATTGCAGAGGCGATGGGGTATTCGCTTGTGCGTGTTCGAGTGACGAGTTCACACCGCCCAGTGCTGCAAGTTATGGCCGAGCGGGCGGACGGTACGATGCTCGTGGACGACTGTGCTCGCTTGAGCGTTGCGATTTCAGCCGCCTTCGAGCAGGACGACCCTATTGAGGGGGAGTATGTGCTTGAGGTGTCGTCGCCAGGGATCGACAGGCCACTGACGCGGCGGAAAGATTTTGAATTTTATGCAGGGCATGAAGCGAAGATTGAACTGAAATTTCCACTCGATGGCCGCAAACGCGTACGTGGGACATTGAGGGGCCTCAAGGGTGAAGACATCATCATTGAAACGGAAATGGGTGCGGAAAAAAACCGTGGCGAGATGGCTATTCCTTACACCTCCATCGGAGAGGCAAAGCTCCAGCTGACCGATGCGCTGATTGAACAAGATTTGAAACGCAGAAAGACAACCGGCACCGCCGGACAAAATTGAGGTACTGATTCATGGCCGTTAGTGCAAATAGACTCGAACTGCTTCAGATCGCTGATGCGGTTGCGCGCGAAAAGTCGATCGACAAGCAAATTGTTATCGCCGCTATGGAAGAGGCAATTCAAAAGGCCGCGAAATCACGCTACGGGCAAGACAACGAGATCAAGGCCGAGATTGATCCCAAGTCGGGTGAAACGCGGCTGCATCGTTTGCGTCTGGTGGTCGACAAGCTTGAAAATGAAGCCACCGAGATCACACTCGATGAAGCCCAGATTCGCAATCCGGCCGCTCAAACCGGGGATTTGATTGCAGAGCCATTGCCGCCGATCGATTTCGGCCGCATTGCGGCTCAAGCTGCCAAGCAGGTCATCTTCCAAAAGGTGCGCGACGCAGAACGTGAGAAGCAGTTTGACGAGTACAAGGATCGCGTGGGCGAGATTGTTCATGGAACGGTCAAACGTGTCGAGTACGGGAATGTCGTGGTCGATCTCGGCCGCGGTGAGGCATTTGTCCGCCGCGACGAGTTGCTGCCCCGGGAAACCTTTCGCACCGGCGACCGCATCCGCGCCTACATCTATGATGTGCGGCGCGAAACGCGCGGCCCTCAGATTTTCTTGTCCCGGACACACACACAATTCATGGCCAAATTGTTCGCGCAGGAAGTGCCTGAGATTTATGATGGCATTATCGAAATTCGATCGGTCGCGCGCGATCCGGGTTCGCGGGCCAAAATCGCGGTCATTTCAAATGATTCCTCGATTGATCCCGTCGGTGCGTGCGTCGGTATGCGCGGCAGCCGCGTTCAAGCGGTTGTCCAGGAACTTCAAGGCGAAAAGATCGATATCATTCCGTGGTCGCTCGATCCCGCGAACTTCATCGTCAATGCATTGGCGCCGGCGGAAGTATCCAAAGTCGTGCTTGATGACGATGCGCATCGCATCGAAGTCGTCGTCGGGGATGAGCAGTTGTCGCTGGCCATTGGGCGGCGTGGACAGAATGTCCGCCTGGCGTCTCAGCTTACCGGTTGGCAGATCGACATTCTGACCGAAGCTGAAGAATCCGAGCGGCGTCAGGAGCAGTTCCGCAAGCGTACGGATCTGTTCATGAATTCGCTTGATGTTGATGAAACGCTGGCCCAGTTGCTCGCTTCGGAGAACTATTCAGCAGTCGAAGACCTCGCCTATGTGGTGTTGGAGGAGTTGGCTGAGATTCAAGGTATCGGCGAAGAGACAGCGCAAGAGCTGCAAAAACGGGCTCTCGATTTCCTGGAGCGTCAGAACGAAGCAATGGACAAAAAACGTCTTGAGCTGGGCGTTGCAGACGACGTGCTGAAGGTTGCTGGACTTTCGCCGGCAATGGCTGTTGCTCTCGGCGAAGGCGGGGTCAAATCGCTTGAAGATCTTGCCGGCTGCGCAACCGATGATCTGGTGGGATGGAATGAAACCGTGAATGGCGAACGCAAGCATTTTGCGGGCATGTTTGAAGCGCTTGGTACGAATGCAGATGAATCCAACGCCATCATAATGGCCGCTCGCGTGGCCGCGGGTTGGATCGAAGCGCCAACGGTTCAAGCCGTGCCGGCGGCTCCGGAGCCTGCACCAGAGTGACACAACGCGGCGGTAAGGCTGCGCGACAACACATTGATGATGAGGGCGTTGAAGGCCCGCTGCGGCGGTGCATTGTATCTGGCGAAGTGAAGCCGCCCGATGGGATGATCCGGTTCGTGGTTGGTCCGGACGACGTTATTGTGCCTGACCTGGCGTTGAAGTTGCCAGGGCGGGGATACTGGGTGACTTCAAGCCGCGAACTCATTTCGCGCGCTGCCGAACGCGGGCACTTTTCGAAAGTGGCAAAGCGTTCAGTGAAATGCCCCGATACGTTGGCCGGTGACGTTGAGCTTCTTTTGGTTCGACGGTGTTGTGAACATTTGGGGCTTGCCCGGCGTGCAGGTCTGGCCATTTCCGGTTATGCCCAGGTCGAAGTGGTTCTGCGGACGCAGGCGGGGCGTATCGCCGCATTGGTGGAGGCGTCGGGGTCAGGTGGCGCAGATCGAGGAAAGCTTTTGACTTATGCCAGGCGGCGAGGGGCGATCCGGGTGATCGGGTGCTTGTCCGATAGCGAAATCGGCTTGGCATTCGGGCGGGAAAATGTGGTACATGCTGCCTTAACGCAAGGCTCGCTCGCTGCCCGGTTTATTGCAGAGGCAGAGCGGCTTGGCGGTTTCCGCGTGTTGTGTCCGCCGGAATGGGACGCGGTCTCGTGACAACGAGACCGAAGAATTTGTACGTGACGAGCTGAGAATAAAAAACTGCAGACGAGTGAAAAGGATCGAAAGGCGCGCATGACTGACAATAAGACCCCAGAAGGCGAAAAGACATTGCATGCCTCTGGTGCGCCAAGAACGTTGTCTGTGAAGCGTCCGGAGACTGGCGTTGTACGCCAGGCATTCAGTCATGGCCGATCCAAAGCGGTTGTGGTGGAGATCAAACGTCCGACCGTCGTGCGGCCCGGAGGCAAAGCCGAGAGTGCGAAACCGGGTGTGTTGGAGCTTGTGAAAGCCGACGTTCCTGTTGCGCCTGCGTCAAGCAAACCCGTGAAACCTGCGCCAGTACAGCCGAAATCCGGCGGTATGGTGTTGCGGACACTTACAGAAGAAGAAAAAATTGCTCGGTCACGTGCGCTTAAAGATGCAAGAGTTGCAGAAGACGAAGAGCGCCGTCGCGCCCAAGAAGATGCAAAGCGGCGAGCTGAAGACGACGAGCGGTTGGAACGTGAGCGCGAGGCGACTGCGAAACGGAAAGTCGAAGACGAGGCGCGCCGCGTCGCAGACGAGGACAGCCGCCGCAAGATAGAAGTTGATGCCCGGCGCCGGTTGGACCCTGACGATGAAGGCGCAACAACCAGTACAGCGCAGCCGCATCCGCGCAGTCCCAGCACCGCTGCGCCCCGGAGTGCTACGACAACGGCTGCCCGCCCCGCTCCAGGTGGCGCCCCTGCGCGCACGCCTGCGGGTGGTCCTGGGCGCTCGCCGCCTTCAACGCGTCCGCAACCATCTGGCGGATTGTCTACACTCCCACCCCGGCGGGCAGGCGGTGATGACGACGATGGACGCAAGCGCGCGGGCGGGGCCAAAGGCGTCCCTGCCAAGGCACCAGCGGCCCCGAGAAAGGGCGCAGACGATGGGCGCCGGACCGGGAAGTTGAGCGTCGTCACGGCATTGAACGAAACGGAACGCGTACGTTCGATGGCTGCCTATAAGCGGCATGTTCAGCGTGCCCAGCGTGCCCAGCACGGGGTCAAGGACAGTGAGCCACCGCAAAAGATTATTCGCGACGTCGTCATCCCTGAGTCTATTACGGTGCAAGAGCTTGCCAACCGCATGGCGACGCGGGCCGTCGATATCATCAAGAACCTGATGAAGCAGGGACAGATGGTGACCATCAACACGTCACTTGATGCCGACACCGCTCAACTTATTGCAGAAGAGTTTGGCCATTCGGTCAAGCGCGTTGCGGAAGCCGACGTGCTCGAAGGCCTCAAAGGCGAATTGGACAGTGACGAAACGCTTACCCCGCGTGCACCGGTCGTGACGATCATGGGGCACGTCGATCACGGTAAGACGTCTCTTCTGGATGCGCTGCGTCAAACAGATGTGGCAGCCGGAGAGGCTGGAGGGATCACCCAGCATATCGGCGCTTACCAAGTTACACTGCCATCGAAGCAAAAGATTACGTTTCTTGATACGCCGGGTCATGCCGCGTTCACCGCGATGCGCGCGCGAGGTGCGAAAGTGACCGACATCGTCGTGCTAGTGGTTGCTGCCGATGACGGCGTCATGCCGCAAACGATTGAAGCCATCAATCACGCCAAAGCGGCCAAAGTGCCGATCATTGTGGCGATCAACAAGATCGATAAACCAGGAGCTACACCTGACCGGGTTCGCACCGAGTTGCTGACCTATGAAATCGTGGTCGAGTCGATGGGTGGTGAAACCCAGGCCATTGAAGTGTCGGCGACAAAGAAGCTCAATCTCGACAAACTTGAAGAGGCGATTTTGCTTCAAGCAGAAGTTCTGGATTTGAAAGCCAATCGAAACCGGCCAGCATCTGGCGCCGTCGTTGAAGCGAAGCTTGATAAAGGCCGTGGGCCAGTTGCCACTGTTCTGGTGGCGCGAGGTACAATCAAGGTCGGCGATATTGTTGTTGCTGGTGCCGAGTGGGGACGGGTGCGGGCGTTGGTGAACGAGCGCGGTGAACAGGTTCCCAGTGCAGGTCCGTCGGAACCAGTCGAAATTCTCGGTCTTTCTGCACCTCCGGAAGCCGGCGATGATTTTGCCGTTGTTGAAAACGACAGCCGGGCTCGTGAAGTGGCCGACTTCCGGGCGCGCAAAAAGCGTGATGCGCGGACACGGGCGGGCGGACGGGCATCGCTTGACCAGGTGTTGGCCGCCAAAGGCGTGGGTGAAGCCAAATATCTGCCGCTGGTCGTCAAATCCGACGTGCAGGGCTCTGTGGAGGCGATTTCAGCCGCGCTGTCCCAGTTGTCAACCTCGGAAGTCAAGGCGCAGGTGCTGCATGCCGGCGTCGGTGGTGTCACTCAAAGCGACATCATTCTGGCGCGGGCGTCGGGGGCGCCGATCATCGCGTTCAACGTGCGCGCTACCGCTGAAGCGCGTGATATGGCCAAACGCGATGGCGTTGAAATTCGCTACTACTCGATCATCTACAACATCATTGACGATATTCGTTTGGCGATGTCGGGTCTGTTGTCGCCGACGCTGCGCGAGAATTTCCTGGGCTATGCCTCGATCCTTGAAGTCTTCAACATCACGAAGATCGGCAAGGTCGCAGGCTGCCAGGTGACGGAAGGCAAAGTGTTGCGCGGCAACAAAGTACGTTTGTTGCGCGACAATGTCGTGATCCACGAGGGGACGTTGTCGACTTTGAAACGCTTCAAGGATGAAGTGAAAGAGGTTGTCACCGGTCAGGAATGCGGTATGGCCTTCGAGAACTATCAAGACATCCAAAAAGGCGACCAGATCGAGTGCTTCGAAGTCGAAACTGTGAAGCGGATGCTCTAGGGACTTATAGAAGCTTCGCTGCTCATGGCTCGTAAACCTGAAAAACCAAATCGTGGCCCCAGTCAACGCCAGTTGCGTGTTGCCGAAGAAGTCCGGCACATACTGGCGAATGCACTGATGCGCGGTGAATTGAGAGATCCCATACTGTCGGGCATTTCGGTGACGATTTCCGAAGTGCGAATTAGCCCGGATCTCAAGAATGCGACTGCGTATGCCATGCCCTTGGGCGGAGCGCTCATCGGCGAGGTGCTGAAAGCGCTCAACAGGGCGGCGCCGTTTCTGCGATCCCAGGTTGGGCAGTCCATGCAACTGCGATACGCTCCGGCGTTGACATTTGTCGAGGATAAATCTTTTCAGGAAGCTCATCATATTGAGGAACTCCTGCGTTCAGACAAAGTCGCACGCGACCTGAGAAGCAAAGGCGATCCGGACGATGGGGAAGCGTAAGGGCGATCCGGTGCACGGCTGGCTCGTGCTTGACAAGCCAATCGGAATTACCTCGACAAAGGCACTTTCGATTGCGCGGCGTTTGTTGAATGCGAACAAAGCCGGGCACGCTGGAACTCTCGATCCATTGGCCGATGGTGTGTTGCCGCTGGCGTTCGGCGAGGCGACCAAGACGGTCCCGTTCCTTGTTGAGGCCCGCAAGACATACCGGTTTACAGTGCAATGGGGTGCTGAGACGACGACCGACGACAGCCAAGGCCCGGTCACGCGGAGCAGCGATGTGCGTCCGTCATTCGATGAAATCGTTCGCGCGTTGCCGGCATTTGTCGGCCGGATACTTCAAACGCCTCCTGTATATTCAGCCATCATGGTGGATGGGGAGCGCGCCTATGACCTGGCGCGAGAGGGGGCGGAGGTCGTGCTTGCGCCCCGTCCTACCCATATTCACCGGCTGGAGATCGTGGGCACACCTGCACCTGATCAGAGCGTGTTTGAAATGATGTGCGGCAAAGGGACCTACGTGCGCGCCTTCGCCCGCGATATCGGGCGGGTTTTGGGCTGTTACGGTCATGTGGCGGCGCTTACGCGGCTGGCGGTTGGGCCGTTCGGACGCGCCTCTGCGATTTCGCTGGAAATGCTTGAGAAATCTGCTAATGACGGCGCCGCCAAGCGCAACCTTTTGCCGCTTGCGACCGTGCTGGACGACATCCCGGCATTGGCCGTGACGGAGCAGGAGGCCGCTCAGCTTCGGCTGGGCAGGGCAATTCTCGCGCGTGGCCGAGTCTCTCTCCGAGAAGGGGCTGAAGATGACGGTGAGGCCAATACCGGCCCTACCGTTTATTGCCGCAGCCGTTCCGGCGATCCTGTTGCGATCGCCATTTTTGAAAGGGGAGAGTTGAGGCCATCGCGGGTGTTCAACTTTTCACAATGAGGATAAATCCCGATGTCGTTGAATCCAGATCGCAAGCTTGCCGTCATCAAAGAATACGCCACCAAGAGCGGGGACACAGGTTCACCTGAAGTGCAGGTCGCCGTGCTGTCCGAGCGCATCAACGGGTTGACTGATCACTTCAAAAGCCACGTGAAGGATAATCATTCGCGCCGCGGCTTGCTGAAGATGGTGTCGCAACGCCGACGCTTGCTTGACTATCTCAAAGGCGCGGACAAGTCGCGCTATGAGGTGCTGATTTCCAAGCTGGGTCTACGCCGATAAGCGAACCCCGGCTTCTAGAAGAGGGGTGGGCGTGTATCGCCCTCCCGGATTTTGTTACGGATCGCGCGCTTTTGAGTGCGCGGCCGCTAGCAGATGCGCATTCGCGCTTCTGCCAAAACACGAGTTTCCCTGCGAGAAATGAGCAGAGAAGGCTGGCCGCAATCCGGCGGCGGCAAAATCAGGACTGATAAGAATGTTCGACATTCATAGAGAAGAAATTGATTGGGGTGGGCGCAAGCTCACGCTGGAAACTGGACGTATTGCACGCCAGGCCGATGGCGCTGTGCTTGCGACACTTGGCGAGACAACTGTGCTGGCCACCGTCGTTTCGGCGAAGTCGCCGCGTGCCGGCATCGATTTCCTGCCGCTCACCGTTGACTATCAGGAAAAGACGTTTGCGGCGGGCCGCATTCCAGGCGGCTATTTCAAGCGCGAAGGACGGCCGACTGAACGCGAGACGCTGATTTCGCGCCTGATTGACCGCCCGATCCGTCCGCTGTTCGTCGACGGCTATCGCAATGAAACACAGGTGATCGTGACCGTGCTCAGCCACGATCTTGAAAACGATCCCGACATTCTTTCGATGGTGGCTGTTTCAGCCGCCCTGACGCTTTCGGGCGTGCCATTCCAGGGGCCGATCGGGGGCGCGCGCGTTGGCTATATCAATGGCGAATACGTGCTCAACACGCCGGTTGAAAAGATGCCGGAGTCCGTGCTCGACCTCGTGGTCGCGGGTACGGCCGACGCCGTGCTGATGGTTGAATCGGAAGCCAAGGAACTCTCAGAAGACGTTTTGCTGGGCGCGGTCATGTTTGGTCACCGCTCGATGCAGGCGGTCATCAATGCAATCATCCGCCTGGCTGAAAAAGCGGCAAAGGAGCCACGCGAATTCAATCCGCCGGATCACGCGGCGCTCTATGGCAAGGTGAAGGCCGTTGCGGAAGCCGATCTTCGCGCTGCCTATCGCAATCGCCAGAAGCAGGTGCGCTACAAGAGCATCGACGTCGTGAAGAAGCGCGTGATGGAAGAGTTCGCGGGCGAGGGCAAGGCTGATCCGCTCGTAGTCGGCGGCCAGTTCAAGGAGCTCGAGGCGGCCATCGTGCGCAACGACATCCTTGATACGGGGCTGCGCATCGACGGCCGTGACACGAAGACCGTTCGTCCGATCCAGTCGGAAGTCGGTGTGCTGCCGCGGACCCACGGTTCGGCGTTGTTCACGCGCGGCGAAACCCAGGCCCTGGTTGTCACCACGCTTGGCACCGGCGAGGACGAGCAGTATGTCGACTCGCTCGAAGGCACCTACAAGCAGCACTTCATGCTGCACTATAACTTCCCTCCGTACTCGGTTGGCGAAACCGGACGTGTCGGCGCACCGAAACGTCGCGATATTGGCCACGGAAAGCTCGCCTGGCGCGCCATTCGTCCGCTGATGCCCGAGAAGGACAAGTTCCCCTACACGGTTCGCATCGTGTCGGAAATCACGGAATCGAACGGTTCTTCATCGATGGCGACCGTTTGCGGCTCGTCCCTGTCGCTGATGGATGCGGGCGTTCCGCTGAAGTCACCATGCGCCGGTATCGCCATGGGCCTGATCAAGGAAGGCAGCCGCTTTGCTGTCCTGTCTGACATCCTTGGTGACGAAGATCACCTGGGCGACATGGACTTCAAGGTGGCCGGTTCGGCCAACGGCATCACGTCGCTGCAGATGGACATCAAGATCACCGGCATCACTGAAGAGATCATGAGGGTCGCCCTGACTCAGGCGAAAGATGGCCGCCTGCATATCCTCGGCGAGATGTCCAAGGCCCTGACCGGTGCGCGCGCCGAACTGGGTGAACACGCGCCGCGCATCGAAGTCATCAACATCCCGACCGACAAGATCCGGGAAGTGATCGGGCAGGGTGGTAAGGTCATTCGCGAGATCGTGGAAAAGACAGGCGCGAAGATCGACATTCAGGACGATGGCACGGTCAAGGTCGCGTCGGCGAATGGCGAGTCGATTCGTGCCGCGCTGAAGTGGATCAAGTCGATTGTTGCCGAGCCAGAAGTTGGCGAAATCTACGAAGGCAAGATCGTCAAGGTCATGGACTTCGGGGCCTTCGTAAACTTCTTCGGCCCGCGCGATGGGTTGGTGCACATCTCGCAGCTTTCGTCGAAGAAGGTCGCCAAGACAGGCGACGTGGTCAAGGAAGGCGACAAGGTGTTCGTCAAGCTTCTGGGCTTCGATGATCGTGGCAAAGTCAGGCTGTCGATGAAGATTGTCGATCAGGCGACCGGCAAGGAAATCGCCGATACGGGGAATGCCGAGGGCTGATTGCGATGGACGCCGTCATTTTTGACTGCGATGGCGTCCTGATCGATAGCGAAACGATTGCATATGAAGTTGAGCTCGAGGCTATGAAACGCCTCGGGCTTTTTTTTGAGGCTTCAGCATACACCACCAAGTTTCAGGGGCTCGGTGAGAAGGACTGGAATGCGGCAGTTGAAACCGAGCATCTCGCTCAAGCCGGAACATCTCTGCCGCCGGGATTTTTGTCTGATCTCAACGCTGAAATCTCACGACGAATTTTGAGTGATATTCGCCCCATATCAGGGGCAGTTGATGTGGCGCGAACATTCCGAGGGCCTAAGGCGGTCGCTTCATCAAGTTCGCGGGCAACCTTGATGAAAAAAGTTGCTTTGCTTGGTCTGACTGATGAATTCGGCGTCCACGTGTATTCTGGTGACGATGTATTGTGCGGCAAACCTGCGCCCGATCTGTTTTTGTACGCAGCTGACCGTCTTGGCATCCAACCGATACGCTGTGTTGTCATCGAAGACAGTGTCAACGGTGTGAAAGCCGGTGTCGCTGCGGGTATGACAGTTTGGGGTTTCACCGGCGGGCCGCATTGTTTGCCGGATCAGGGTGAGCGGCTGATGGGTGCCGGAGCGATCCAGGTTTTTGCAGAGATGGATCAGGTTTGCACGGCGTTACGGGCGCTCGGCGGCGGTTGAACGCAGGGCAATTCCGAACTTGAAAACCGGGAGTGGTTTGACTATGGTCATGACCATGGTCAAGACACTGCCCGCCAGGCGCACAATGTCGATTTCGGAGTTTCGGGCGAAATGCTTGGCGCTGATGGACGAGGTCGCGGAGACCGGCGTGCCGATCGACATCACCCGGCACGGCAAAATCGTGGGTGAATTCCGGCCGGTGACCGCTGAAGAGGCGCGCCTGTTCGCCGAGGGTAAACTAGAAGAGTGGAAACCTTCCAAAGACGTCCGGCGCAAGCCCGGAAAGAAGAAAGCAGGACGATGAAGTGGGTCAAGGCATCCGAGTTTAAGGCCGAATGCGTGCGGGTCGTGGAAGAGGCCGGCGTTGTCGTGGTCGTCAAGAAGGGAACGCCCGCCGGCGTCCTTGCGCCACCGCGACCTTCGAAGCGCTTTCGGCTGGGAGAGGACTTGGGCAGGCTCCGGATTCTCGGCGACATCGTTTCGCCGATGCACGAGTTGTGGGAAGGCTGGGACAGCAAGTTTGATCGTATCAACCGGCAGCGGCCTTGATTCTGCTCGACACGCACAGTCTCATCTGGGCCGATTCACAGCCAAGCAAGCTCGGCGTCCGGGCACGGCAGAGAATCGAGCAGGCCGCTTTTCGCGGCGAGTTGGCAGTGTCGGCCGTGACCTTTTTCGAGACCGGTCTGTTGGTACAACGCAATCGCATCAAGCTCTTCAAAGATGTCCGATACTGGCGCGGCGAATTGCTTGAACGCGGGATACGCGAATTCGTCGTGGACGGCGCGGTTGCGGTGCGGGCGGCTGAGTTGCAACTGGGCGATCCGTTTGATCGCATTGTCCTTGCGACCGCGATCGAACACGATTGGCCACTGATGACGGTCGATGCCGAAATTCTCGAATGGCGAGGTTCGCTGAGACGCTTCGATGCGCGCGAATAGAATCCACTCTCGCCGTTGCCGCCCGTACTCATCGCCTTCAGCTCGCTGGCGTTGGGCATGCCGGTGATGTTGAAGCCGGCGACGACTTTGTTTGGTGTGACAGACGTTAGTTGTTTATCAGCATGTCGAACCAGCGTTGCTCGATTTGGGCGCGGCCGGACAGTCCGGCCGCATCGCAGAGCAAGGGAATATAGTTGGCAGGGAGCAATCTCTGACATCCCCGCATCAAGTTGTAGAAGTAGTTCGCGCGGGTCCATGCCGGATGGAGCCGCAATCTTTCCTGTAACTACGTGCTTGACGGTAGCTTCGTGCCGGGCGTGGTTCGTTTTCGGGTCGTTCCAGCAGGTCGAGCAAATGTTGATGACGTTGTCGGTATGTGAGTAGACGACGGCGCCGCCCTTGAGCGCCGCGTTGATATCCCCCAATCGTTCAGGCTTGTCCTGCGTACCCGCGAAATCGAAGAACTGGTAGTTCCGGCGACGCAGTGTGGCTAAATGCGGGAATACGGGTACCTCCACATCATCATATTTGTGATGCGCTATTGGCGCGCCATCGAAGAGGACGACGTCGCCGTAATTCACGCCGAGGTCGTAGTAGAGGACGCTTCGAATGATTCCGTGACAGGCGCTTAGGCGTTCGATCCAAACAGTTTCTTCCTGTCCTAGGTTATCCGTTGCACTGGTTCGCTCGGCAAGGGGGCGCTCTGCCAGCCTGACTTTGCATTGTGGGTAGCTCCCCTGCGGCAGGTCAAACATTCCCATTTCAACGTGTTGGCCGAGTTCCTTCCAAACCTTCAACGCGACAACACCTCTATTCGCTCCCGTCGCGCAGTTGCCCAGGTTCCATTTCGTTGCTTCACCGGGGTTGGTTGATAAATCCGAAGCAGTCAGATTGGCCGCTATTCCCTCTTCAAACCGCCCCCGCGCTTTCAGAAAAAGACCGTAGTTGTAAAGACCGTAGTTGTAATGCCGGAAAGCCGTTGCGGGCTCGAGTTCTATTAGGCGCTTATAGGCCTGCTCCGCGATCTCATCTTTCTGCCGAGCGAAAATGCGAGCCGCAGTGGACAAGCCATCGAGAAGCGACACTTCGTTCTCGTACTTTCCAAGTTTCCAGGTCTTTTCTAGGAATTCAATCGTTCGGGGAAAGATGGAATGTTCGGCAGGTGCCGCATTCAGAAAATTGACGTTTGAGGCCATGTCAAGATTGTCGCCAATCAGGCTGACAATTTCCACGTCACCGGAGTGACTAGCGTCGATTGCTTCAAGTGTGGTTAGCGCGCACTCTTGTGACAGACAGTCGAGGTGGACGATTTCCAATAGTGTCTTTGCGGCATCCTTGTCCCGGGGCTGAACTTCTAGAAGCGGTTTGAGCGAGTTCCAGGCTGCACACCTGTCCCCGCCTTCAGCGAGATCAATAGCTTGCTGACGGATGCTGTCGATCATTTTTTTTGAGAGTTTATTTCCGCCGCCGCTCAACATGTGCCTTTGTGGAATGGACGGCTAATCCGCTTCGTGCGTCCCCGCACTCATCGCCTTAAGCTCGGCGGCGTTGGGCATGCCGGTGATGTTGAAGCCGGCGTCGACGTAGTGGATCTCGCCGGTGACGCCCGCCGACAGGTCGCTCAGGAAATAGAGGGCGGCGCCGCCGACATGGGGCAGTTCCACCGTCTTTTTCAGCGGCGAGTTTTGCTTGTACCATTTGAAAACAAGCCTTGCGTCACCGACGGCGGAGCCCGCCAGCGTGCGCATGGGGCCGGGCGAAATCGCGTTGACGCGGATGCCGTCGCGGCCCAGATCGGCGGCCAGATAGCGGACAGACGCTTCCAGCGCGGCTTTGGCGACACCCATGACGTTGTAGCTGGGCATGACGCGCATTGAACCGGCGTAGGTCAGCGTGATGAGCGAGCCGCCCTGCTTCATCAGGGGCGCGGCGCGGCGCGCAATGTCGGTGAAGGAATAGCAGGAGATTTCCATCGAACGGCGGAAGTTGGCGCGGGTCGTATCGACATAGCGGCCCTTCAACTCGTTGCGATCGGAAAAGGCGATGGCGTGGACCACGAAGTCGAGGCTGCCCCACTGCCGCCCGAGCTCGCCGAAAACGGTTTCGAGCGATTGATCGTTCTCGACGTCGGCTTCCAGAACAATCTTTGCACCTACAGTTTCGACCAGCGGTTTCACGCGCTTGCCGAAGGCGTCGCCTTGATAGGTAAAGGCCAATTCGGCACCATGCTGATGCAGCGTTCGAGCTATGCCCCAGGCAATGGAATGATCATTGGCAACGCCCATAACAAGGCCGCGTTTGCCAGCCATAAGTTTCGCAGGTGCCGTCATGTATTATTGGTGCCGTTGAAAGACGAGTGATGCGTTGGTTCCGCCGAAGCCGAATGAGTTCGACATCACGGTATTGAGTTTTGCGTTGTCGATGCGCTTGCGGACGATGTTGGCATCGGCGACCTCGGGATCGATCTCCTCGATGTTGGCGCTTTCGCAAATGAAGTTGTTTTGCAGCATCAGGAGTGAATAGATGGCCTCGTGGACGCCGGCCGCTCCCTGGCTGTGACCTGTCAGGGATTTGGTGGCGCTGACCGGGGGCATGTTCTGGCCGAACACTTCGCGGATGGCTTTGATTTCCGGAATGTCGCCAACCGGGGTCGAGGTTGCATGCGGATTAATGTAGTCGATAGGCGCGCGTGAGGCCTCCAGCGCCATGCGCATACATCTGATGGCGCCTTCGCCCGAGGGGGCGACCATGTCGGCCCCGTCGGCGGTGGCGCCATAGCCCGTGAGTTCGGCGTAGATCTTTGCTCCGCGGGCTTTGGCGTGCGCCAGTTCTTCTAGTATGAGAATTCCGCCGCCGCCTGAAATGACGAACCCATCGCGGTTTTTGTCGTAGGCGCGGCTGGCCTTGTCTGGGGTATCGTTGTGGCGTGACGACATGGCGCCCATGGCGTCGAACAGCACCGACAATGTCCAGTCAAGTTCTTCGCCGCCACCGGCAAACATGACGTCCTGCTTGCCCCACTGGATCATTTCATAGGCGTTGCCGATGCAGTTGGCCGATGTCGAGCACGCCGAACTGATTGAGTAATTCACGCCCTTGGTTTTGAACCAGGTCGAAAGGTTGGCCGAGCACGTCGACGACATGGCTTTGGGAACTGCAAAGGGGCCGACTTTTTTTGGGCCCTTGGTGACTTCTGAACGCGCTGTGTCGGCGGCCAAAACGATGGCCCTTGTTGATGGGCCGCCTGAGCCCACAATCAATCCGGTACGCTCGTTCGAGACGTCGTTTGGTTCCAAGCCGGCGTCTAAGATTGCCTGGTTCATTGCCAGCCAGGTATAGGCTGCACCGTCACCCATGAAGCGACGGGCGCGGCGATCAACCGTGGCGTCGAGATCAACCTTGAGGTTGCCGTGGATCTGGCTGCGAAAGCCCATGCGCTTGTAGTCATCGGCCGCCGTTATTCCGGAGCGAGCGTCGCGCAGCGATGCGACCACTTCCTGGGTGTTGTTGCCGATGGAGCAAACTATGCCCATTCCAGTTACAACGACACGCCTCATTTGATTAACCCTTCAGATGTGTGACGGCACAGCGGCCGTGCGGTGTTCGGAATTTTAGGCGGGTGACGGTGTTGGGCTGTCGGTGAACAGGCCTACGCGCAAATCTGTTGCTTCAAGGAAAGTTTTGCCGTCAACCTTCACTATGCCATCAGCAATTCCCAAGACCAGCCTGCGCATGATGACGCGCTTAAAGTCGATGGTATAGGTCACCAATTTGGCGTCAGGCAGAACCATGCTTGTGAACTTTACTTCACCGACACCCACGGCACGGCCTTTGCCTTTTCCACCCAGCCAACCCAAATAGAATCCAGTCATTTGCCACAGCGCATCAAGCCCCAGGCAGCCCGGCATGACGGGATCGGATTCGAAATGACACTTGAAGAACCAATGGTCAGGCGAAATGTCGAATTCGGCTACAACTTGGCCTTTGTCATTGGCGCCACCGTTTTCAGCAATATGCGTAATGCGGTCAAACATGAGCATGGGCGGCAAGGGCAGCCTTGGGTTGCCTGGGCCGAACATGCGGCCATGGGCACAACCCAGCAGGGCATTCCGGTCAAAACTGCTGTGATGTTTCACTGAGTTTGCCGAATTCTCAGCATTTTGTTGACTCGGCTCTGTGTGCGCGCTTGACATTGCGTGTTAACCATCCGATTTCACCCGGGCTTATTTTTGAGCTATTCAAAAGTGCCTGCGTGCTTTGTCTGATTTTAGACTCTATGCGTTGGCCCCGTGTTATTCAACCTCTGAGGAAACGTGAAGGCGTCTCATCCCATGCGTTCCACAGGTTCCAAAATGCCAGATACCCAGAAGGGTGACTTTGCCGCAAAATTGCGCGTGGCGCAGTTGCGCCCGACCAAACAGCGCGTAGCACTTGCCAGGCTTCTGTTTGCGGGCGCGGACCGGCATGTAACGGCTGAAAGGCTGCATGCCGAAGCCGCGAATTCTGGCGTTCGGCTGTCTCTGGCCACGGTGTACAACTCGCTGCACCAATTCACGGCTGCCGGGTTGTTGCGACAGTTGATTGTCGATGGTGAGAAAAAGTACTTTGATACAAACACTGGCGAGCACCACCATTTCTATTTTGAAGGTAGCGGTTTGCTTACCGATATACCGGGCGGCGATGTTCGAATAGAGGGATTGCCTCGTGCGCCGGCAGGCACAGAGATCGAGCGCGTGGATGTTGTGGTGCGGCTCAAGTCTCGCGGGTGATTTAGTTATTTAGATTCATTCCAATCTGTTGACAGTCCAGCTGCGTTCGCATATTTTATGCGTTAAGCCAGTTCAAGATTTCCAATTTTTCGTAAGAATGGGAGCCGCAATGTCAAAACTCGCAGGGTCAAAAACACTCGACAATTTGAAAGCCGCATTCTCTGGTGAAAGCCAGGCTAATCGCCGCTATTTGTATTTCGCGCAGAAAGCCGACGTCGAAGGCTACAACGATGTTGCCTCGGTGTTTCGCTCAACAGCAGAAGGCGAAACCGGTCATGCGCACGGGCATTTGGAGTTCATGGAGATTGTTGGCGATCCTGCCACCGGTCTCAAAATCGGTGCGACAGCCGACAATCTGAAAGCCGCAATTGCCGGCGAGACGCACGAATACACCGACATGTATCCCGGGATGGCAAAGACTGCCCGCCAAGAGGGGCTTGAAGAAATCGCCGACTGGTTCGAGACGCTTGCGAAAGCGGAAAAGAGCCATGCCGGGCGGTTCCAGAAGGCGCTTGATACACTCGGATAAAATTGCCCGCACCTTTTGCGCGCGACCGGCGTCGCGAGTGGTGCTTTCTCTCTCGTGGCAAAATTGAGCTTGCCGACTTGCGGGACAGACCAATTGTGCCTTTTCAGGAGCATTTGACTTGAGTGAAGGCAGTCTTCAGGCGCCGACCCGTCACCCCTTGAACTGGCAAGAGCCCGAGTTCACCGATGCGGTGAAACTTGATGCAGAAATGCGGCGGGTTTTCGATATCTGCCACGGCTGCCGCCGTTGCTTCAATTTGTGCGATTCGTTTCCGCGGCTGTTTGATCTCATCGACAAGTCACCAACGGAAGAACTGGACGGAGTGAAGTCAGAAGACTTTGCGCCGGTCGTTGAAGCCTGCACGCTGTGCGATATGTGCTTCATGACGAAGTGCCCCTATGTGCCGCCGCATGAGTTTAATTTGGATTTTCCGCATCTGATGCTGCGCTATCGGGCAGCAGAGGCAGCGGCGGGCAAAACGCATTTCGTGGCCGGGCAACTCGCGCAGATGGACCGCAATGGGACCATCGCGACCGTCGTGGCGCCGATTGCCAATTGGGGATCCGACAGAAAAAACAAATTGACGCGCAAGATTGCCGAAAAAGTTGCAGGCATTGATGCGCGGGCCGAATTGCCGAAGTTCAATTCGCGCACGTTTGTGATGCAGGATCGCAGCGATCCGGGCACGGCCAATGTGCAGGCGCCGGCGTTTGGCCGGCGCAAGGCGTTGATCTTTGCGACCTGCTTTGTGAACTATAACCGTCCACCAACGGGCATGGCCGCGCGCAAATTGCTGAACCATTTGGGCGTTGAAACACAAGTGGGTTATCCCGGTTGCTGTGGCATGCCGTTTTTGGAGCAGGGGAATCTGGCGCAAGTTGCCAAGCAAGCCGATGAAATTTCCAAGGCTTTGTTGCCGTTCGTTGAGCAGGGCTACGACATTATCACGCTGACTGCGAGTTGTGGCCTGATGTTCAAGTTTGAATGGCCGCTGATCGTGCCGGGGAACGAGGCGGTCAAACGCCTGGCCGAGGCGACTTTTGATATCGATGAGTATGTTGTTGATGTCGCGAAGAAGCACGGGTTGCCGCCGGGAATGAAGCCGATTGAAGGCGGGGTGAGTGTTCATCTGGCGTGCCATGCAAGGGCGCAGAACATAGGACCCAAAGCTGCGGAGATGCTGAAGCTTGTCCCCGGGACCCAGGTCGATGTCATCGAGCGCTGCTCGGGGCATGGGGGTACTTTTGGCGTGTTGAAGCCGACCCATGAGATTGCCATGAAGATCGGTAAGCCTGCTTCACGCACGGCCAACGTGCAGGCTCACGCGCACGTCGTTTCCGATTGTCCGCTTGCGGCGAAGCATTTGAAGCAAGTCATGCAAACGCTGGAAACGGGAGCAGCGCCACCCTCAGACGTTGTGCATCC